>UMHC01060081.1_pt1 | contig 56470 bp, 48 predicted proteins | sample 1965381 | NCBI WGS metagenome assembly UMHC01 (sample SAMEA4836083, study PRJEB28245) | human gut metagenome | biome: gut microbiome; material: fecal sample | place: Denmark | collected 2008 | reverse complement strand
GCTTCGTTTGGAGCGTGTTGCGATTGAAGATATCCCCCACCGGGCCCCATGGTCTGACTCGTGGTATCCACGCTTGAAGCCAGAGCCTGACGCCGCAAATGGACTGCAGCGATAGAGGAGTCTCGCGGCAAAATCTCGCTCTACTTTCAGGGAGCCGTTTCAAAGTGAACCTGCGCCTAAACTGCTTTTGGCACGAAATATGCTATTCTCTGCATGACTTCCAAAGGTTGACGAAATTTTGACGATACGGCCGGGTAACATTCAGGAGAAGTCATGGCCTTCCGTTTTTCCCTTGAACAGGTGCTGAACTACCGTGAACGGCTGGAACAGCAGGCCAGGATAGAACTGGCCAGAGTGGAGGGGGAGCGCCTCCGCGAACAGCGGCGGGCGGACGGATTCCGCGTCATGATTGACGAGCAGACCGAAGCCATGGCGCGTCTGACTCCTCAGCAACGGGACGAACGCTGGCTGGCGGAAAATTTCATCAAGGGTCTGCGGATGGATCTCGCCACAGCCCTTACCCGTGTGCGTCACTGGGAAAGCGCGGCGGAAGCCGCCCGCAGGGAACTGCTGAAACGCTCCATCGACAAGAAAACGCTGGAAAAACTCAAAGCCAAACAGGCGGAACAATATGCGCAGGATGAACGACTCCGGGAACAGAAACAGTTCGATGAAACAGCCTCCCTCCGCTTCAAGGTTTCGCGTTACTAGCCTCTGCCGTCTTATCCTTTTGCTGGCGGCGATCAAGGTCGGGTTTCTCGCCTCGCTGATACTGGCCCCCGCGACGCCGTTCTCTCATGACGAACGGGCGGCGGACATGCCCGCCGTGGCCGAACGGGACGTTTCTCCCGCTGAAAAGACGCTCCGGGCCGGGGTCACGGAAAACGGGGAGGATTCCCCGCGGAGTGTTTCCGCCCCGCTCGCGTCCGACTCCGAACTTCCTGCTGAACGGACAATGACGGCCGAAGCCTCTCCTGTCATTGTTTCCCCGGCAGACAGGAATCTCCCGCCGGATGCCGCCTCCGCCGAAGAGCATGACGGAGCCGCCGCATCGTCCGCAGCTCCCGTGGAAGACGCTCTGGCGCGCGCCTCTTCCAGAACGGCTCTCGGTTCCTCCCGTCTGCTCGGAATCTCTGTGGCCTATGCCGCAGATCTCGCTCCTGTCCCACCTGTCATGCCCGCGCCCAACGCCCGTTCCGTCCGGCCCTCGGCGTCCCCTCACATTCCCGCGGCGCAGACCGCCCGCCCGGACGAAGCTGTCATTCCCACGCCGCCCGCACCCAATGTCAAACCCTATGTTTCCCGTGACAGCGCGGCGCAGAAACAGGCCGAACTCAACCGTCAGGAACAGGAACTCCTTGCCCTTCAGCAGCAGATGGAACACCGCATGACGGAACTGCACGGCCTGGAAGGCCGTATCCAGACCATGCTCCAGCAGGCCACGACCACACAGGACGGCAAATTCAAGCAGCTTGTCGACATGTATGCCAACATGAAGCCCCGCCAGGCCGCTGCGGCGCTTACCACTGTGGATGAAGAGGTGGCAGTCAAAATTCTGACTGGCATGAAGAGCAAGCAATCAGGTGAAATTCTTTCCTATATGGATCCCCGTCATGCGGCCAGGCTCTCCGAAGTCCTGGCAAAGATGCAGATGTGACCGCTCGTGACGCCGGGTACAGCCCCGCAGCTCCTGTTTTCCCTGCCTTCCGGGAGGAGAAGACAGGAGCTGCACGCGTTGACACGAGGCAAAAGGAACAAAATTTAAACACAACCAAATTATAATAGGTTCACCAAACATTCCATGGCATGATCCGAACCGCAGAGAAGCAGCCGTCCATATCTCCGCAGTTTTCTGCCGGGAAGATGCGGAATGCCCTTTTCATTCCGGAATACAAAGGAAAAGCGCCATGTTCTCCGTTTTCTCCTTCTTCCTTCTCCTCCATTCTCCCGTTCTTTCAGCAGCCATGCCGCCGCACCGCGGCAGAAGCGCCGGACTCTGGCGGCCCGGCTGCCGCATCTACTGCGAACCATGCAATCCGGCCATTTTCCGCACCCCGCGCACGATTCCGAAGTCTTTCAAACGGTTCCGCAAGCCTGCCCGAATTTCCGGTGATGCAGGCCGGCCGTAAAACCGTTCCCCGGAGTCGCATACGCGGGCGGAGCATTTGCTCCGCCCTTTTTCGTGAAGAATTTCAACACAGTTTGTCGACAGTACAATTCCGTCTGAGGAGGATTCATATGGAAGCGTCAACCGGTCTCAATGCCGCGACCGTAATTTTCGCCGCACTGTGCGTCTTTGCCATCGGATACAGGTTTTACGGCCTGTTTCTCGCGCAGAAGGTACTGAATCTGAACGACGCGCGTGAAACCCCGGCGGTCAAATACGCCGACGGTCACGACTATATCAAAACCAACAAATACGTCCTGTTCGGCCACCATTTCGCGGCCATCGCGGCCGCAGGGCCTCTGCTCGGCCCCGTGCTGGCCGCGCAGTACGGCTACATGCCCGGCCTGCTCTGGATTCTCATCGGCTGCGTACTCGCGGGCGGCGTGCATGACATGGTGGTTCTGTTCTGTTCCGTGCGGCACCGCGGCCAGAGTCTGGCCTACATCGCCTCGCGGGAAATAGACAAGACCACCGGCGCGGTAACGGCCTGGGCCGTGCTGGCCATTCTGATTCTGACACTGGCGGGGCTGTCCATTGCCGTGGTCAACGCCATGCACAACAGTCTGTGGTCTACCTATACCGTAGCAGCGACCATTCCCATCGCCATCCTCATGGGACTGTACATGCAGATCTGGCGCAAGGGAGACGTGCTGGGAGCATCCCTCATCGGGATCGTGCTTCTGGCTCTGTGCCTGCTTTCCGGCCCCTGGGTGGCGGCGCATCCCGAGTTGTTCGGCTGGCTGGATATCGACAGGAAACCCATGTCCGTCGCCATTCCGGTCTACGGCTTCATCGCCTCCGTGCTGCCCGTATGGCTGCTGCTCCTGCCGCGCGACTATCTGTCCACCTTCCTCAAGGTGGGCACCATCCTCGCCCTGGCTCTGGGCATCCTTTTTGTGATGCCGAACTTCAACATGCCCGCCTTCACCGAATTTACCGGGGGAGGAGGCCCCATCGTCAGCGGGCCGGTCATTCCCTTCATCTTCATTACCATAGCCTGCGGCGCGCTGTCCGGATTCCACGCGACCATCGGCACGGGCACCACGCCCAAGATGATCGGCCGTGAACGCGATGTGCTTTTTGTGGGCTACGGCGCCATGCTGCTGGAAGGCTTTGTAGCCGTTATGGCCCTGATCGCCGCCTGCGTGCTCATTCCCGCGGACTACTTCGCCATCAATGCTCCGGCGGAGGCTTTCAATGCCCTGGGCATGCAGGTACAGGAACTTCCGGCTCTTGAACAGGCTGTGCAGGAAACCCTGATGCACCGGCCCGGCGGCTCCGTTTCACTGGCTGTGGGCATGGCGCACATTTTCTCGCAGATTCCGTTCATGAGCCACCTGATGGCCTACTGGTATCACTTCGCCATCATGTTCGAGGCCGTGTTCATCCTTTCCGCCGTGGATGCCGGAACCCGCGTGGGCCGCTTCTTCCTGCAGGAAATGCTGGGAAAGATTTCCCCCAGATGGGGCGATACCAACTGGTGGCCGGGCATTGTCGCAACCAGCTTTCTCTTTACCGGAGCATGGGGCTATCTGGTCTACAGCGGCGACATCAGCAATATCTGGCCCCTGTTCGGCATCAGCAATCAGTTGCTGGCCTCCGTCACCCTGCTCATCGGCACAACCGTGCTGCTGCGCATGAACAAGACCAGATACGCCCTGCTTACCGGCATTCCCGGCGTATTCATGACCGTCATCACCTTCTGGGCCGGCGTCTGGCTGATTCTTTACCAGTATCTGCCGGGCGGCAGATATCTGCTGGTTTTCCTCAGTCTGCTGGTCATGACCATGATGCTCTTCGTCATTCTGGGCACCATCCGCCGCTGGCTGAAGCTGCTGAAGGAGGACAGGATCGTAAGGGACGGCTACGGCGACGAATTCAGGGAAATTGTTCCCGAATAAACTCCCTGCGCCCACAGCGCATATGCCTGGGAGAGGAAGGCCGCGTGAAAACGCCCCTCCTCTCCCTTTATTTCGACAGATGCAACTTTACCTTTCGTCCCCCTGTCCCCCCTTTCGGAGGGGCGGGATGCCCAGCAACCAAAACGGCAGAACCGAAGTACACTGCGGAGTCGACCAAGGCGGGACTCCGCCGCGACATCGGAACAGCCGCAATTCCGCCTGCGGCGCGCAACTCCGGCTTCAGGCGTGAAACCCGCGCGTCAGACGCCGGAACCGGCAGGAAGATATCTGCAATCGCAAAACCCTCTAAAAAAACTTGTCGATATAGCCCTGCACGAACAGGAAAAGCACCGCAAGGGGAAGCACCCATGTCAGATAGGCGCGTACCGCGCGGGGAAACTTCGGTCCGTCTCCCTTGTCGGCCTCTGTCAGAAAATTGTTCCAGCCCCATCCGCGGCGGCTGGTGCAAAACAGCAGAACTACCAGAGAGCCGAGCGGAAGCATGTTGTTGCTGATGATAAAGTCCTCCAGATCCATAATCACGCTGCCCTCACCGAACGGAGCGACAGCCGACCATACGTTGAAGCCCAGAATACAGGGCATCATGAGCAGGGCCAGCAGCACGCAATGCACGGCAATGGCTTTTTTCCGCCCCCAGCCCCACACGTCCATGCTGTAGGAAACAATATTCTCCACCACGGCAATCACGGTAGTCAGCGCGGCGCAGCTCATGAACACGAAGAACAGGCTGCCCCACAGCGCTCCCATGGACATCTGATTAAAAATGTTGGGCAGTGTGATGAATACCAGGCCGGGGCCGCTGTCCGGCTGCACGCCGAAGGCGAAACAGGCCGGAAAGATGATCAGGCCGGAAGTCAGGGCGACAAAGGTATCCAGCCCCACAATGAACATGGATTCTCCGGTCAGATTGCGCCGGTTGTCCAGGTAGCTGCCGAAAATCATCATTGCCCCGATGCCCAGGCTCAGGGTGAAAAACGCCTGATTCATCGCCGCGCTGACCACGTTGAGGATACCGGCCTTCTCGACCCGGCTCCAGTCCGGCGCAAGATAGAAGGTCAGTCCCTCTCCCGCCCCCTCCAGCGTCACTGCCCGGACAGCAAGCCCAAGCATAATCAGCAGAAGGCCGACCATCATGATCTTCACCACCCGTTCAAGCCCGTTGCGTACGCCGAACCAGCATACTCCGAAGCCGCACAGCAGCACCAGCGCCGCCCAAAACGTCATACCCGCCGGATCTCCGAGCATTCCGCCGAAAAAGTCCCCCACCTGTTCGGGGGGCAGCGCCAGACGCCCTGTTCCCATATAGTAGCAGTAGGCCAGCATCCAGCCCGCCACAGGCATGTAGAACATCATGAGCAGATAACTGCCCGCCAGACTGAACCAGCCGAAGACATGCCATTTTGTCCCGGCGGGCTCCAGCACGTGGAAGGCACGCCCCATGTTGTGCCGGGAAGCTCTCCCCACGGAAAACTCCATGATCATGATGGGCAAGCCCACAGCCAGCAGAAAGAACAGATAGATCAGCACGAACCACGCGCCGCCGTACTGACCGGTAATCCAGGGAAAACGCCATACGTTGCCGAGGCCGATGGCGCAGCCTGCGGAAAGAAGCAGAAAACCAAGACGGCTTGCCAGTCGCTCACGGGTTGAAGCCATGGAGAAACTCCTTGAAAACTGGAATAATATTGCAAAAAAAAACGACAATCTGTCCGACAGCCGCCACAGCGCGGCAGAACTTCAAGCGGAAAATCCGCTCCCGCCCTGCCTCATGAAGCATTCCGCCCCTGAAGGCATCTGCCCTGCCAGACTCCTGTATCTGGCCCGCAGGTTTCACACCTGAAGCCGGACGTTCAAGACAAAAACACCCTACCTGAACAGCGGCGAAAACTTGTCGATATACCCCTGCACAAACAGGGCGAATACCACTACAGGCAGCACATAGGCCAGGAACGGCCGCAGCAGGGCCGGAAATTTCGCCCCGTCTCCCTTGTCGGCTTCAGCCAGAAAGTTGCGCCAGCCCCATCCCCGGCGGCTGGTGCAGAACAGCAGCATGACAAAGGAGCCCAGCGTCAGGATGTTGTTGCTGACAATGAAATCCTCCACATCCATGATCCCGCTGCCCGGCCCGAACGGCGTGATGAAGGAAAGCCTGTTGAATCCGAGGATGCAGGGCATCATCAGCACTGCAAGCCCCAGGGCATGCACCAGCGTGGATTTTTTCCGGCTCCAGCCCCACACGTCCATACTGTAGGAAATGATATTCTCCACTACCCCGATTACCGTGGACAGCGCGGCGCAGCTCATGAACACAAAGAACAGACTGCCCCAGAAACGGCCGCCGTCCATGGCATTAAAAATATTGGGCAGGGTAATGAACACCAGGCCGGGGCCGCTGTCCGGCTTCACGCCGAAGGCGAAGCAGGCGGGGAAGATAATCAGGCCGGCAGTCAGGGCGACAAAGGTATCCAGCCCCACGATCAGCATGGACTCTCCGGTCAGACTGCGCCTTTCGTCCAGATAGCTGCCGAAAATCATCATCCCCCCCATGCCGATGGACAGGGTGAAAAAGGCCTGATTCATGGCAGCGCTCACCACATTAAGAATGCCCGCAGCCTTCATCCGCGCAAAATCGGGTGCAAGATAAAAGGCGATTCCCTCCGCCGCGCCGTCCAGAGTCACAGCCCGCAGGGCCAGCCCGATCATGATGAGCAGCAGCCCCAGCATCATATATTTGACTACAGGCTCCAGCCCCTTGCGCACTCCCACGCCGCACACCCCGACGCCCATGATCAGCACCGCCAGAGACCAGCCGGTCATTCCCCACGGGTCCTGGAGCACTCCGTCAAAAAATGCGCCCACAGCCTGCGGCGTCAGGGACGTCAGCTCGCCTGACCCCATGTACCAGCAGTAGGAAAGCATCCAGCCCGCCACGGGAATATAGAACATCATCAGGCAGTACCCGCCCACCAGAGGAAACCAGCCGATGCCGTGCCAGCGAGTGCCTTTCGGCTCCAACTGGCGCAGGGCGTCGCCCATGTTGCGCCGCGAAGCGCGCCCGACCGAAAACTCCATGGTCAGGATCGGCAGCCCCATGACCAGGAGAAAAAACAGGTACACCAGCACAAAAAGCGCCCCGCCGTACTGCCCTGTAATGTAGGGAAAGCGCCATACGTTGCCGAGGCCGATGGCGCACCCCGCGGAAAGAAGAAGGAAGCCCAGACGGCTGGCCAGACGTTCGCGCGGCATGGACATGAGTAACTCTCCCGAATGTTTCGCCCTGCTTCCGGCGGATGAAGCCGTGCGGGCACTCCCTCCGAGAAGGGAAGACAACTGTTTCAGAACCCGGAAACTTTTGATGCTGCTACCCGAAGACGGGCCGGAGCTTCTCCACATAGCCCATGACAAACAGCAGGACGATGAGCACGGGCAGCACATAAATCAGCCAGGGCCGGATCATCCGGGGAAATTTCAGCCCTTCCCCCATATCCGCCTCGGCAAGAAAGTTTTTCCATCCCCAGCCGTAGCGCGTGCAGCAGAAGAGCAGAAAAATCAGCGCGCCCGGCGGAAGCATGGTATTGCTGATCAGAAAATCCTCCAGATCGAGTATCCCCGTGCCCGGCCCCAGCGGCTGGAAAGCGGACCAGACATTGAAGCCGAGAATGCAGGGCAGCACAAGCAGCGCCATGGCCGCCCCGTTGACCAGAGTGGACTTTCTGCGGCTCCAGCCCCACACGTCCATACTGTAGGAGATAATGTTCTCCACGACGGAAATGACGGTGGTCAGCGCCGCAAAGCTCATGAACACGAAGAACAGCGTGCCCCACAGTCTGCCGCCGGGCATGGAGTTGAAGATATTGGGCAGGGTAATGAATACCAGCCCCGGTCCGCTGTCCGGCTTCACGCCGAAGGCGAAACAGGCCGGAAAGATAATCAGGCCGGCGGTGAAGGCAACAAAGGTATCCAGTCCCACAATGAGCGTCGCCTCTCCGGTCAGAGTCCTCCTGCGGTCAAGATAGCTGGCGAAAATCAGCATGGAGCCGACGCCAAGCCCCAGCGTGAAAAAAGCCTGCGTCATGGCTGCGTTGACCATGCCCCATACCCCCGCGTCCATGGCCCGGTTCCAGTCCGGTGCAAGATAAAACCTCAGCCCCTCCAGAGCGCCGGGCAACGTTACGGAACGCGCAGCCAGCCCGAGCAGGATCAGCAGCAGCCCCCCCATCATGGCCTTGACTACCGGCTCCAGCCCCTTGCGCACCCCCATCCAGCAGACGCCGAAACCGACCAGCAGCGTCATCCATGCCCAGAAAATCATCCCCGCCGGTTCGGACAGCATCTCCCCGAAAAAGGCCCCCACCTGTTCCGGCGGAAGGGCAAGTTCTCCCCGGATCGTAGCCTGGCAGTAATACAGCATCCAGCCCGCCACGGGAATATAGAACATCATGAGCAGGTAGCTGCCCGCCAGACTGAACCAGCCGAATCTGTGCCAGCGCGCCCCCTTCGGCTCAAGCTGGCGCAGGGCGTCGCCCATATTGCGGCGCGCGGCGCGCCCTACCGAAAACTCCATGATCAGGATGGGCAGCCCCACCGCGATGAGGAAAAACAGATACACCGCCACAAACAGCGCGCCGCCGTACTGCCCGGTGATAAAAGGAAAACGCCATACGTTGCCGAGGCCGATGGCGCATCCGGCGGAAAGAAACAGAAAACCAAGACGGCTGCCGAGAGTTTCCCTGCCGTCCTTCCCGCCGGGCAGGGAAGATCCGGAGGAAGGCGACGGTGAAGACGCGGGAGAAGGCTGTGACATGGAACTCGCTCCTTGAAGCCTGTGGGCAAAGCACACAGACTAGCCGGAACCTTCCGCGTCTTCAAGCTGAAATGCCCGACGCGCGCTTCCCGCCCAGCCGCCTTTCCCCTTCCCTTTCCGCGGCGGAATGCCTGAAAGGCGCTTGACTCTTTTTCCTCCGCATGTTCTGGAGGCATACTGACACGATCCCGCATGCGGGATCACGGCGTCACTCATGCCGACATCCTGAGCCACGCGGAGGAACATCATGATCGGAATCATCACAGACAGTTGCTGCCTTGCGGCGGGCGGTCTGCTCGGAGCCGCGCTCGGCGGGCATCTGCCCCGGCGCGTCAGAGAAAATCTGCCCCTTATCTTCGGTGTGATCACCATAGCGCTGGGCACGACGCTGATCCGTACGGAAACGCGCCTGCCCGTCGTGGTGCTGTCCCTCATCTGCGGCGCTTTTTTCGGCGAACTTTTCCGTCTCGAAAACAGGCTGGAAAACCGTATCCGTCAGGCTCTGCTGCTCTTCGGCTCTCTCAGAAACGCAGACAGAAACCTCGCTCCCCATCTGGTCACGCTCGTTTCCGCATTCTGCTTCGGCAGCATGGGGCTGATCGGAGCCATGACAGAAGGGCTGACCGGTTCTCCAGGCATCCTTATCGTCAAAGCTGTTCTGGATTTGTTCAGCGGCCTGATTTTCGGCGCGACACTGGGTGTGGTGACCGCATGCATCGCCCTGCCCCAGTTCGCCATGCTTCTTCTGATGTACTGCGCGGCGGCGCCGGCGTCTCTGGTGATGGACAGCGCCGTCATCACGGACTTTACCGCCTGCGGCGGCATTATTTTTCTGGCCACGGGCATCCGCATGTGCGGCATCAAGGTGCTGCCCGTCATAAACATGCTCCCCGGTCTTCCTCTGGTTGTCCTTTTCGCGCGCCTCTCTGAAATCATGCCCGCTCTTCCGTTCTGAACCGGCCTTCCGCAGCCCCGGACAATGTCCTTGTCCTTTCAGGCATTGCGCGGTATCAGCAGAAAATCATGCGCACGCGTCACATTCACCCGGTTCTTCATCTTCTGCGCTGGCCGTTCATCCTCGCGCAAGGGGGTATTGTCGGCCTCAGCGCCGCCTGTCTGGTAGGGGCCTTCCGCTGGGGGCTGGATGCCGTTCCGCGCCATGTCTGGCCCGCCGCGCGGGAACTGCCGGCACGGTACGGACTCCTCGGGATTCTTCTGTGGGGAGCGGTTCTCGTGGCACTCGCCTACGGCGCGGGCCGCATGGTACGGGCCGTTCCGCTGATTTCCGGCGGGGGAATCCCCCAGGTTGAACTGGAGTGCCAGGGCAGACTGCATGTACCCCTGAACATCTGGCTGCGCGTCATCGCGGCGAAATTCCTCGCCTGTCTCATGGACACGGCGGGCGGACTCTCTCAGGGCAGAGAGGGGCCATCCGTCCAGCTCGGCGCAGGCATCGGGGCCATTGTCGACGCCCTGTGCGGCCATACGGAAAGCGGCCGCCGCAACCTTCTGGCCGCCGGAGGCGCGGCGGGCATGGCCGCGGCCTTTTCCGCTCCGTGGGCGGGCTTCATTTTCGCCTTTGAAGAACTCAAACGCCCCGTAAGCCGTACGTCCTGCCTGCTGACGCTCAGCGCCGCATTCGCCGCATGGTGGGGAGTCGGGGCCATCTTCGGATTCGGGCAGCTTTTTCCATTTGATGACATCTCCGCGCCGGAACCTGCCGCATGGTGGAAACTGCTGCTGGTCGGCCTTGCGCTGGGACTGGGCGGCTCTCTGTACAACCGCGCCCTGATTAGACTGAAAACGGCGGAATCACGTCTGCCCATTCCCCGGCAATGGCGCATTCTTCCTTCCATGCTGCTGGCCGGCGTCTTTCTGTTCACCCTGCCCGAAATTCTCGGCGGAGGAGGAACGCTGATCGTGCAGACGGGCGGGGGCGGCACGACGTTTGCCATGCTCCTCCTGTTCCTGGCCGGGAAGGTCTTCTTTTCCCTGCTGAGTTTCACCGGTGACGCTCCGGGCGGCATTCTCATGCCCATTCTCTGTGTGGGCGCACTGCTCGGCCTTGCCGCGGGCTGCGCGCTTGACGGCGTTTCCCCTTCGCCGGAAAACGCCTGCTGGCTGATCTGCGGAATGGCCGGATTCTTTGCCGCCGTCCTCGGCACGCCTCTGCTCGGCCTTGTGCTGGTTATGGAGATCAGCGGGGCCGCGTCCTGTCTTCCCGCTGTCGCACTGGTCATTCTCACGGCCGATCTTACAGCCTCACGCCTGCATATCACGCCTATCTACGCGGCGCTGCGTTCTTCCATCGTGGTGAACGCCATTCCCGGAGGAAAAAGGCGCGTCGCCCTGTCCCCACGAATGCTCCAGACGCGATCTACCAGGCCAGATACGCGCCGGACCGCCAGACAATCAGCCCGGCCATGATCAGATTGAACAGCCCCGCGCAGATGGAAGTCCGGCGAAGCTGCGCGTCCAGCACATCGGATCGGGTGCTTCCGAATACCGTTTTCGCACTCCACACCAGAGGCAGACCCGCAAGGAGCCCGGGCAGCAGAGAATATCGGTCGGTACCCGGGAGATAAACCGCCCAGCACAACAGTCCCATGCCAACCAGCGCCAGGTGATAGCGCCGTGCGCCCAGCGCTCCCAGACGCAGCGCGAGAGTCTCCTTGCCGCTGGCGCGGTCGTTTTCCATGTCGCGGATATTGTTCACGTTCAATACCGCCGTGGCAAAAAAGCCCGTGGCACAGGCAGGCAGACCGGGCATCCGGGCAAGCGGCGCTTCAGGATACAGAGCATAGGCTCCGCACACCGCCACCAGCCCAAAGAACACGAAGACGAAAAAATCCCCCAGCCCGTTATACCCGTAGGGATGCCTGCCCATGGTGTAGAACAGCGCCGCCGCGATGCTGGCCGCCCCCAGCGCGGCAAAGGCTCCCCAGCGCGCCGGTTCCGTGCCGAAACTCGTCCAGAACAGCGCGGCAGCGGACAGCGCGCTCAGGCAGGAGAAGATTGCCACAGCCCGGAACATGCTCCGCGGCGAGATCTCCCCGGAAGATACCGCCCGGCTCGGCCCCACCCGACCGGCCCCGTCACTGCCATGTGTATAATCACCGTAGTCATTGGCAAAGTTTGAAAGAATCTGAAGCAGCAGCGCCGTCAGCACCGAGAGCGCAAAAACCGCCGGGCGGAACGCCCCCTCGGATGCCGCAACCGCTCCGCCCAGAATCACCCCCGAGGCGGACAGAGGCAGAGTCCGCAGCCTGGCCGCCTTTATCCATATATGCAGCATGTCATGTCTCCCAGAAGCGTTTCACGGCCCATACCCCGAAACATTTCATGTCACGGAGTGCGAGAGCAGGTCAACTTCAAGATTATACACAGCCAGGACACGATGTTCCAGCTCACAGGCTTCACGCCTGAGGCCGGAGCCTCACGCGGCAAATGATCTGCGGCGATGCCGGATCAGGAGATTTCCCGGGTGAGCATGCCCGGATATCCCGGCGGCACGAGTCCCCCGGACAGGCGAATGAAGTTTTCCGGGCGCGTCACCTTGTCCCGCAGGATTCCAGCGCCTGATCCAGGGAAGCTCTGCGGCTCATGAGACGACCATAATCGAAAAACCAGCGGCGCAGAGTCCATGCCTCAAGATCAATTTCATCCAGCCTGCCCCTGCTGTCCTCCCGCAGAAAAGGCTTCAGCGCCTCCACCACTTCCCCGGTGGGAAAATACTCGCCCTCATGGCTGATCCGCAGCAGGTCCCCCGCAAGTTCCGCCGCGTCTTCCACATACCATGAGGCAAGAACGGCGTTCACCGCCTCCAGCGCAGCGGCATCGGCCGGATACAGAGACGCATAGACTTTTATCAGCGGATCACGGCTCATCGTGTCCGCTCCAGCGTCCCGGTCTCCGGAGAGTCTGACACGCTTCCCGCTCCGCAGTATCCCTGTTCACGCGCAACCTTCAGGCCGTCGCACATCCCTCCCGCGCAGGCGGCATAAAAGTCTCCGCACATGGCTCCGGTCTCTCCCTTCATCCTCAGCAGCGTTCCTCGGGCGAGTCTCAGTTCGGCATCATCAGGGAACAGGGCCAGAGCCCTGTCCAGGTCTCTGCCGGCCAGCACAAAATTTCCGCTCCGCATCAGGGCCAGCGAGCGCAGATAAAGCCCCTGCGCGCGCAAACGTCTTTCTCCCGGCGCGGCATCAGACGCGCTGCCCACGTTTTCCACCCCGTCCAGAGCCTGCAGCGCCGCCTGCGGCCGGGCCTGCTCCAGCAGCAGTCCCGCCTTAATCACCAGGAGCGGCCGCGCGGCCACATGCGGCAGTTCATGGGCCAAGGCAGCATCCAGCGCCACCAGCAGCGCATCCTGACGCAGCGCATGGGCATCTCCTTCTTCCGGCTCTTCTCCCCCGTCATTTCCCGATGCGTTTTCCGAAGAATCCCGTCCTGTTCCGCCGGAAGCGCGCACAACGGTCTCCTCCATTTCCGGCTCAAGAGTTTCAAAATCAGCCAGCATACGCACACAGCGCAGATAATCATCCAGCGCCGCCGGCGTCTCCTCTCCTCCACCCGGAACCGCTTCTTCCTGAATGGACGGCTGAACGACTGCCGGAAATTTTCCCGAAGTTCCGGGCTCTGCCGCTGCCCGGACCAGCAGATCAAGCCCGTGTACGGCGTACTCCATGCGATCCACGGAAGCGGAGCGCCGCATCAGCCGGAACACCCTGAGTTTCCAAGGGAATGTCCTCTCCTCTCCGGCTGCCTCTTCAATATCGGAAGAAACACGCAACAGCGCGGCCAGCGCCCGCAAACGCTCCCGATCGGTTCGGGCCAGGCGCAGCTCCGGCATGGCCCGCAGCGCCGCGGCGCGTTCATCCAGCTCTCTGAGCCATGCCTGCGCGCGCAGCAGGGAAGCTTCACCTTCCGCCCGGACGCTTTCCGCCCACAGAACGACCCCAAGACTCAGCGGGAGCAGCAGAAAGGCGAACCATCCCGCAGCAGCGCTCCCGGGACGCCTCATTGCGCGAGTACTCCCCTGATTTTTGCGGCGGATGAATTTACGGCGCTGCGCAGGGCATCATTGAGCAGTTCCTCCACAATGCGGGACCCGGGCATGCCGGTGCGCTCCTGTGTGGAGAAGAATGTTTCGCCCCAGGTACGATCAGCCAGCCGCATGGTGACGTGAAAACGTACTTCCACCTGATACTTGGTGGGATTGATCTCCGTCACCCAGACCTGAAGCAGCTCGCCGGAAATCGTGTATTCCGGCTTGAGCGCGGCGGCGCTCTGCGCGTCTTCCGCGTAAAAGGCCTTCACTCCATGCAGGACAAGTTCGTCGGCCAGGGACCGGCTCACCCATTCCGGCACGGAAGAGCCGGCCTGAAAATAGCCGCCGTTTTCTCCCATGCGCTGTCCGATCCAGACCTCGGGGCGCTTGTCTTCAAAACGGAGCACGGCAAGAGAGGGGGCATAGGGATCGGTTACCGTTCCCGCGGGCGCGGGCCGGAACAGCAGGCGGATGGTGTTGTCCGCGCAGCCGGACAGCGCAACCATCAGAACGCACAGAACATAAAAAACAGACGAAAACGCCGGACGGCGACGGGATGCAGTGAACATTTTCAGCATGGGAGCCTCCGGGGAAAAATATAGCGAGGCTGCTGATAAAATCAACAAATCTGAAGGGGAAGAAAGCCGCCATTAAAAACGGCTCATTCTTCCTCTGTCCCCGCATGCAACCACTGGCTGCAAAAATATCTTCTTTATCGCCGTCAGGCAATGCCCCTGCAAATATGCAGTTGCTCCGGCGGTGTAAAAATATCTGTTTTTCCGGAGACTCTTCACAACTGTTTTCAATATGCCGCAGACATGGGCATTCAAATCTGTTGACATGTTCATCATCACTATCTAATGCTTTTATCAACTACAATCTTTCACATTTCAGCACATCAGAGGAGAAACGTATGGATACTGTTTCCGGCGCGCCGGCGGCGCAATTTTCCGTTGGTTCCATTCTCGGACGCACCTGGAACACCATGACAAGGAACCCGGCGGCCTACCTGGGCCTGACCTTCGTCATCGGTCTGGTCGCCCTCATCATCAACATCGGTCTCAATCTCGTCAGTTCCCGCATGGGTTCCCTGCTCGGAAGCATCGTGAGCATGGTACTCAACCTCATGGCCGGAGGCGCCATCGCCCATGTCGCATTCCAGGAGCTGCGCGGCGTCCGCGTGGGTATGAAAGAGGGCCTGAGCTATGCCATGGGCCGCCTTGCTCCCCTGTTTCTGGTCGCTCTGCTGGCAGGTATCGGCATCGGCGTGGGCCTGATTCTTCTGGTTGTGCCGGGACTCATTCTGGCCTGCGCCTGGGTTGTCGTCATTCCTGCGTGCGTGGTGGAGAAGCTCGGCCCGCTGGACTGCATCCGCCGCAGCATGGAACTGACCAAAGGGCATCGTCTGATTATTCTGGGCGCAGTCGTCATCATCGGCCTGGCCATACTTGCGCTCGGCTTTGTCTCCGGCCTGCTGAGCATGGGCCTGCTCTCGGCGTTTTCCTCCGCTCCCTATGCGGCGCTCTTCTTCATCGCTCTGCTGTATCTGGTTCTGACGCTGATTCCGAGTACCATGTACTCGCTGCTGACTGCCGTCATATACGCTGATCTGCGCAGCATGAAGGAAGGCGTTTCCAGGGAAAGTCTTGCAAAAGTATTTGACTAGAGCGTTTTGCTCTCGAAAATATCTGCGGGCCAGACCCTGTGTTCCGGCCCGCAGGTTTCACGCCTGAAGCCGGAGCGTTACGCCGCAAGTGAATTGCGGCGACACCGGAGAAGGGGGCGTCGCTGCTTCAGTCTCGCCCCGCTCGACTGAAGCAGCGCATTTCATGAGCGAAATGCTCTGGGCGTAGAGTGTCAACACGTTGTTCCCTCCCTGTCCAGGATGGAAGGACGGAAGCCGGAGGTTTTCTGCCTAACGCCGAGTGAGGACGGAGAAAGTTGTAATACTGTCCATCTCGGCAGGCAGGCTGTCCTCTTCCATGAGTGGGTATACGTTTGCGCGTATGCCCACTCTTTTAACGCCGTTCGGATGAACCGCTCCGCTTTGCCGTTGGTCCGGGGCCGACAAGGACGAGTGTACTTCGCCGGATATCGAACTCACGGCAGGCTCCACGGAATCTGTATGACCTGTAGCAGGCCCCATCATCTGTAAGTACTCTTTCATTCCTGATGCCGCGGGAGGCATACCAGGCAACCGCACACCACAAAAACTCGACGGCGGATTCGGCAGTTTCGTCCGGATAGATGCCCGTACAGAGGGAACGGGCTGATGCTGCCTGCCAGAGTGTTTCTGACTAGTTGCGCGAGCGTTTTTTCGGCGGCAGACCTCCCCTGATTTTTACCGACCTGAAAACCATCAATGAGCTTCGCCGTATCGGCGGTCTGCTCAGGCACAACTTCGAAACTCTTCGCCAGGCAAAGGCCACACAAGACATTTGTGCTCTTCAGGCGGCTGCCTTGCGTCAGCTTCTTCTGACCTCTGAAAAAATTGCTTCGGCAGTTGCAATACAACCGCCTCCTTCCAAAGGGCAAAGACCTCTGGCCTCCCGGCCGCACGGCGCTTTGCCTCTCGCGTGCCAAACGACAGAAAAGACGTACTTTCGATACTACGCGTCCTAGAGCATTTTGCCATTGAAAGTATCTTCTGGCCAGAACCCTGTGTTCTGGCTCGCAGGTTTCACGCCGCCGGAGCTGTACGCCGCAAGTGAATTGCGGCTGCTCCTGCGGCTCTGCTTCAGTCTCGCCTTGCTCAACTGAAGCAGAGCATTTCATAAGCGAAATGCTCTATCATAACTCCGCCAGCAACAGGTGAGGAGTACGCTCAAATAGCCTCATTTCCTCCTGACGAAGTATCCGCCTTCAGCTTTCCATGCAAAATGAAGAATGCTATCGTACAGCAAATTTCTCTCATCATTTTGGGAGGTAGTATGTTCTATGCCCATTCTCACTCATCCCTTTCGGAATCCGGATGGCAAACACTGGAAGAGCATCACAATTGCGTAAGCGAATTGGCAAAAAGCTTTGCCCTGTTCGGAGCATCTGCCACTGCCGGCCTTTTGGGCCGCATTCATGATACAGGAAAGCGCTCCGACAGTTTTCAACGGCGTCTGCACGGAAAAGGAGGCAAGGTTGATCATACGTCCGCCGCGTACCTGTACCTTTTGCAAGAATGGAGCAAAGGCAGTTGGGCAGAAAATGGGAAAGCACTTGCGCGGCTTCTGGCTTATCCACTGCTGGGGCATCACGGAGGCATGGCTGACTTTGGCAGCCAGGCAGACGAAGGAACTTTGGCTCACCGCCTCTCCGGCCCACGGCTTCGTGCCGCTCCTGACTGGAAGAGTGCATCTGTCGAGCCGCTCCCGGCAGCAGAATGCATATTTCGGGAACTCATACCATTCATGAGTGTTGAAGCTCGCCAGCCCGATGCTTTTGCGACAGCCTTTCTGCTCCGTATGCTTTTTTCCTGCCTTGTGGATGCGGATTTTCTGGATACGGAACACTTCTGCTCGCCGGACAGGCACATGCTGCGCCCTGCATGGCCTTCAGTACCTACACTTGAAACCAGATTTTTCCAGCACTTGCGCACCAGAGAATTTTTGGCAGAAGAACATGTGCCGGAAAACGTTCTGCATGATGCAGCCCAGACGTTATGCGGCACACCTGAAAGATGCGAAGCCATACGGCTAGCCAGACTCTTCATGTTACAGAGGTGCATCAACGCGGCAGATGCGCGTCCGGGCCTTTTCTCCCTCACCATGCCAACGGGCGGCGGCAAAACATTTTCGTCAATGGCCTTTGCCCTGCGCCATGCCCGTACACATGGTCTGCGCCGTGTCATTCTTGTAATACCATACACAAGCATTATCGAGCAGAACGCAGACGAGCTTCGCAAGGCTTTGGGTGAGGAGGCCGTACTTGAACACCACAGCAGCCATATCCATCCCGAAGAAGGGACAGGCAGTGATGAAAGTTCCAGCCAGAGCTACAAACTCAGTACCGAGAACTGGGATGCCACTGTCATAGTCACTACCTCAGTTCAATTTTTTGAGTCCCTGTTTGATAATCGGCCATCCCGATGTCGCAAGCTCCACAATATTGCAAAGAGCGTCATCATCCTTGATGAGGCACAGATGATTCCCATACCCTATATAAAGCCCTGCCTTGCAGCCCTGAAGCTGCTTGCCTCAAAATACGGCAGCTCTGTGGTTCTTTGTACGGCTACACAACCCGCCCTGATGCGCTCTTCCTTTCTTGAGCAGGGCTTTCTGCCGGAAGAAGTGGTTGAAATTATCCCGCCATCCATATCTCCTGAGCTTTTCCGTATCTTTGAGCGCACAAAGGTGGAACAGCGAGGAGTTATGGATGATGCGGAGCTTGCCGAGTGCATCATGTCGGAACCACAGGTTTTGTGCATCGTCAATTCCCGCAAACATGCAGGGGAACTTTTCAGTCTTCTGAAGGATTCTGCCTCCTGTTTCCACCTGAGTGCCCGCATGACACCCGCGCACCGGACCGAGGTTCTTGCTGCAATACGGCAACGGCTGGCAGAGGGCCTGCCGTGCCGGGTGGTCAGTACCTCACTCATCGAATGTGGGGTGGACATCAGCTTTCCCGTGATCATGCGAGAGAAAAACGGGCTCGATGTGCTTGCACAGGCACCAGGTCGCTGCAATCGTGAGGGACGCGACACCCTGGGCCGTGTCATCTGCTTTTCTTCACCAGACGTCCTCCCCAGACGAGCGGTTGAACTGGCACACAAACGGCAAGCCTTTGATGCTGTGGCTGCTCGAGAGGATTTGTTCTGCCCGGAGACCATACAGGCCTATTTCAACACACTTTATGGAGCAAGGCGGGATTTTCTGGATGAGAAAAATATCCTCTCGAAAACAGAGATCAATCTTTCAGACAAGATGGCTACCTGGCAATTTCAATTTTCTACCATTGCACGGGAGTTTAATTTCATTGAAGAGGATACGGTCAGTGTTGTTATTGAGACTGGTGAGGCAGCGGAACTGCTTCAGCAGCCTCCCCCTTATGCGCCCCTTCACCCGGATGCAGTTCGCAAGCTCCAGCGGTTCAGCGTGCAGGTTCGCCGCTATGAGCTGGAACAGATGAAAAAGGATGGCCGCATTGAAGTACGATATGGCTTCCTGAACGTGCTGAGCGGAGGTGTGGGGTACAGCGACAAGACCGGCCTTGACGTGGGCCTGAAAAATGGCGTGCCTGTGGACGATCTGATGTTTTAATTTCATTTTACCACAATAGAATCTTGACCATGCGAACAGGACACGATATGTTTTGCGCGTCACCGTATCAGGGTTGTGGATTGAAACTATTGTGGGAATATGAAAAGGCCGTGCAAAGGCGGTCTGCAAGTATCCTTGAAGGAGGCTCCCATGAAAGGGGTCAAACTCAAAATATGGGGTGAGTACGCACTCTTCACTCGACCGGAAAACAAGGCCGAGCGCATGAGCTATGACGTGCCAACCCCGTCAGCAGCACGCGGCATTCTTGAAGCCATCCACTGGAAGCCGGCGATTCGGTGGATTGTGGACAGGATTCATGTTCTGAACCCTATAATTTTCGATTCCATACGGCGCAACGAAGTTTCCCTGAAAGGGCCTACCGCATCAACCATAAAAGGAGCGGCAAAAAGCGGTGCATCGCTTGCCCTCCATGTCGAAGATATACGCCAGCAAAGAGCGGCTCTTGTGCTGCGGCGTGTCGCCTATGTTGTCGAAGCCCATTTTGAAATGACGGAAAAGGCGGGTGAAGGAGACAATGAGGGCAAGCATATCGACATTTTTCGTCGTCGGGCCAAGAATGGCGAATGCTTTCAACAGCCCTGCCTTGGATGTCGTGAGTTCCCGGCCTACTTTTCTCTGCCGGAAGAGGAAGATTTGCCTGAATCGGCCTTGGTGAACGATGCCCCGCGCGATCTCGGCCTGATGCTCTATGACATTGACTATGCCCATAACATGACCCCCATGTTCTACAGACCAAGACTCGAAAACGGCATTATCGACGTGGCCCGCTGGAAGGAGAAGACGCTATGTCGTCTTATCTGAACGAACTCTGTCGTTTTTATGGACGCATGACCAGTGATCCCGCCTCCGGGATGCCGCCGGAAGGCATGACTGCCGAGTTTATATCCTTTGCCCTGGTTCTCTCTGAGGATGGCGAACTGGTAAGGGTGGAAGATCTGCGCGATAGCAGGGGCAAGCCGATACGCCAGTTTGTGCCTGCGGCAGTAAAGCGTTCTGTTAATATAGCTGCCAATTTTCTTTGGGACAATACCGGCTATGTGCTTGGTGTTGATGACAAGGGCAAGCAGGAGCGCAGCAAGCAGACTGCCGAATCCTTCCGACACCTTCACAGGAATATGCTTGCAGGATGTGAAAATCCCCATGCGCAGGCATTGCTGACGTTTCTGGACAAATGGAAACCAGAGATGTTTGCAGGACTGGAGTTAAGGGAATCCATGCTGAACAGCAATCTTGCCTTCAAGCCGGATGGACAGGATTGTTTTCTGCATGAAATTCCAGAGCTGAAGGCCAGATGGCTTGATGCGCTGCATTCTGCTGGAAACGCTACAGAAAAAGGAATCTGCCTTGTTTCAGGACGGCAGGGTGGTATTGCCCTGACTCATCCCTCCATCAAGGGTGTTATCGGCGCACAAAGCTCCGGTGCGGCTCTTGTCTCGTTCAACTGTCCCTCCTTTACCTCCTACGGCAAGGAACAGAACGCCAACGCCCCTGTCTCTGAAAATGCCGCTCGCGCCTACACCTCGGCTCTGAACTATCTGCTTCAGCGTGAACACAGACAGATGGTTCGCATAGGGGATACCTGCATGGTATTCTGGGCAGACAAGGCCAGCCCTGCAGAAATCCTGTTTGGAGATTTCTTTGACCCTGCTCCTTCTGCCGAATCCGAGCAGGACAGGGAGCAGATTGAACGGCTCAAGGGTATTTTGCAGGCTCTGCGCAAGGGGCTTCCTCTCAACGAAGCGGACAGGGAACTGGACACTGGCGCACGTTTTTATGTGCTGGGTCTCGCCCCCAATGCCGCCCGTCTCAGTGTGCGTTTCTGGCTCACCAATACGCTGGAAGTTTTGCTCAGGAACATCAGCCGTTGGTATGCGGACTTGAACATTGAACGTCAGTTCCCGGACAGCGAGCCGGAATTCCCGGCGTTGTGGCTTCTGCTTGTTCGGACAGTTGCAGCGCAAGGAAAGAGTGAAAACATTCCCCCAGGGCTTGGCGGCCAGATGGCCCATGCCATGCTTTCCGGGTCTCACCTGCCTGAAAACGTGTTCACCGCTGCTCTTCAGCGCATACATGCAGACAAACAGGTAGGCTATTATCGGGCAGCCCTCATAAAGGCCTACCTCAGGCGCAACCAGGAAGAGGAAAAGGATATGACCACATTGAATACGGAAGGCCAGAGCAATGGCTATCGTTTGGGCAGACTGTTCGCCCTTTTGGAAAAAACGCAAAAGGATGCACTGGGTACAGTCAACGCTCCCTTGCGTGAACGCTATATCGGCGCGGCGTCTGCAACGCCGCGTCTTGTTTTTCCCATGCTTCTGCGTCTTTGCCAGCATCATGTAACAAAGGCTGCAAAGAACGATTTTGCTGGCTATGAGACAGTATTCAACAAGCGAATGGCGGAGATTCTCGGTGATATGGCAGATTTTCCCGCTGTTCTGCCACTGCACGAGCAGGGACGGTTCATGCTTGGCTACTATCACCAGACCAACGCCCTTTACCAGAAAAAGACAAACTCCGCTGAAGCCGGGGAATAAGGAGGAATACCATGTCGGCTCTTACCCATCGCTACGATTTTGTCCTCTTCTTTGATGTTCAGAACGGTAATCCCAACGGCGACCCCGATGCCGGCAATATGCCCCGCATTGACCCTGAAACCGGCCACGGCATCGTCACGGATGTCTGCCTCAAGCGCAAGGTGCGCAACTATGTTGAGCTGGCCAAAGAAGGGGCAACCGGCTTCCGTATCTATGTGCAGGAAAAGGCCGTGCTGAACGAGCGCAATGCCGAAGCCTACACCGCGCTGAATCTCAAACCGGAAGCCAAAAAGCTCCCCAAGAAAGAAGAGGACGCACGCGCCGTCACCCGCTGGATGTGCGACAACTTCTATGACATCCGCACCTTTGGGGCTGTCATGAGTACAGAAGTCAATTGCGGACAGGTGCGCGGTCCGGTGCAGTTCACCTTTGCCCGCAGTGAAGAAGCCATCGTGCCTGCCGAAGTCAGCATTACCCGCATGGCCGTCACAAACATGAAAGATCGCGACAATGAACGCACCATGGGCCGCAAGTTCATCGTGCCCTATGGCCTGTACCGCGTGGAAGGCTTTATTTCCGCCCCCCTGGCTGAAAAAACAGGCTTTTCCGAAGCTGATGTTGAACTGCTCTGGGAATCACTCATCAATATGTTTGAGCATGACCATTCTGCTGCCCGTGGCAAGATGAGTTCTCGCAAGCTTTTTGTGTTCAAGCATGAAAAACGCATGGGTAATGCGCCAGCCCAGACATTGTTTGACCTTGTCCAATGCCAGCGCGTTACTGAAGGCCCGGCCCGTTCCTTTGCCGACTATAGGCTCTGCCTACTGGACAGATGCCCTGAAGGGGTAACCGTACAGGAAAAACTCTAGGCAAGAGTCGGTGATATGGACATTATGCTGTCTGCGCTTCAGCACTATGCCTTCTGCCCAAGGCAATGCGCACTCATTCATCTGGAGCAGGTGTGGCAGGAGAACAGCCATACTGCCGCAGGACGATTGATGCACGAGACTGCCCACGCAACGGGCAGCCGCATGCGTGATGGTGTAAGGATTGTCACCGACCTTGAAGTGCGTTCATCCCGGCTGGGGCTTCACGGCAGAGCTGATGTTGTGGAGTTCCACCGGGATGGAGACGCATGGAGGCCCTATCCCGTTGAGTACAAGAAAGGCCGCCCAGGCAAGGGTAAGGATGCTGATGACATACAACTTTGCGCCCAGGCACTCTGTCTTGAAGAGATGCTCAATGTGGCGATAGCCGAAGGTGCTCTTTTTTATGGAGAAGCACGACGACGGCGCATAGTGACTTTTGACAAGATTCTGCGACAGCGTACCGAAGAGATCGCCCTGGCTGTCAGGCGTATGCTGGAAGCCGGGCAGACTCCACCGCCGCAGGAAGTTGCAGGCTGCACCTCCTGTTCCCTGCATACCTGGTGTATGCCGCAACTTTCTGATGAAAAGGCATCTGCCTATGTAAAAAAACTGTGTGAGGGGCGGCCATGAAACGCCATCTGAACACTCTCTTTGTTACCACGCAGGACACATGGCTCTCGAAGGAGGGCGAATGTGTGGAACTGCGCCTTGCCGGAAAAACTCTGGGCAAGATTCCCCTGCATACGCTCCAGTCCATAGCCTGTTTTGGGCGCATTTCATGCAGCCAATATCTGCTGGAACATTGTGCCAGGCTGGGGGTTTTGGTGACGTGGTTCACCGAATACGGCCGCTTTATGGCAGCCATGCATGGCCCTACCACCGGGAATGTACTGCTGCGCCGGGCACAATACCGTCTGGCAGATTCCTCTGAGGCATCATCAGAACTGGCCCGCTTTTTCATTGTGGGTAAAATTGCCAACTGTCGTACTGTACTGCTTCGTCAGGCACGAAAGACAGGCGAGCCTGCACTTGAAACGACAGCGGAAAAACTGGGGATGATACTGCGGCGACTTGCCGCGCCGCATGGTCTAGAAACGCTCCGTGGTCTGGAAGGAGATGCGGCACATCTCTACTTTGGTGTTTTCCATCTGCTCGTGAAGAACGAATTTCGGGATGCCATGCACTTTGCAGGGAGAAGCCGCAAACCTCCACGCGATGAGGTCAACTGCCTGCTCTCTTTTTTCTATTCACTTTTGGCAAATGATATTCGCAGTGCATTGGAGGGTGTCGGGCTGGATCCGGCAGTAGGTTTTCTGCATCGGGAACGTCCCGGCAGGCCCAGCCTTGCGCTGGATGTGATGGAAGAATTCCGTCCGTATCTGGCTGACAGGCTGGCTCTCACCCTGGTCAATCGCCAGCAGATAGCTGCTTCAGATTTTATACGAACGGAAGTAGGGGGCTTTATATTGAAAGATAAAGCTCGTAAGACCGTTTTGACCGCATGGCAGGAAAGAAAACGAGAGGAGGTGGAACATCCCTTTTTGAAGGAAAAAATGACCGTAGGAATGCTGTGCCATATGCAGGCACGGCTTCTTGCCCGGTATATACGAGGAGATATGGACGCATATCCACCTTTTTCCATGAGGTAGGATATGCTTGTGCTTGTCAGCTATGATGTAAATACGGAAGATGCGGCTGGCCGTCGCCGCCTGAGACGCATTGCCAAACTGTGCAGCAACTGGGGGCAGCGTGTGCAGTTTTCGGTTTTTGAATGTCTTGTGGACAATGCCCAGTGGCTGAAATTGAGGGCGGCTCTTCTGGAAGAAATGGATGCAGAAAGAGACAGCCTGCGTTTCTACATGCTGGGCGACCGCTGGCGTGGCCGAGTAGAGCATGTGGGATGCAACCCCTCATATGACCCTGAAGGCCCCCTGGTCTTCTGATGCGAGAACCTGAAATACGCCAGAAACAGCAAGGGGTTGTCGATAAGTGTAATACACTGAAAATAATGGATAAAACTATTCCATGACAGACATGAACCGGAAATGTGGGCATACGTGAGAAACGTCCTCGAAAAGGCTTGCATATTTGTGCAGTATTATTGGAAATAGCAAGTGTACGGTCGCGCCCCACGCGGGCGCGTGGATTGAAACTCCAGACTGCCGGTGATTCTGTCGGCGCTCTCTAGTCGCGCCCCACGCGGGCGCGTGGATTGAAACGTTTACCGCTGGTGACTACTCTTGGCTCGGAGATGTCGCGCCCCACGCGGGCGCGTGGATTGAAACCTTATTGCATAATGGTGCGTTGGCATTGGTGGATGGTCGCGCCCCACGCGGGCGCGTGGATTGAAACAAGGGAGCTACTCTTACTCCGCAGCGACGCACGCGTCGCGCCCCACGCGGGCGCGTGGATTGAAACTTGCTATGATATCAACGAAGCGGATCATCTGATGGTCGCGCCCCACGCGGGCGCGTGGATTGAAACTGCAACAGCAAGAGGGATTTGTCCCTGATGTGATGTCGCGCCCCACGCGGGCGCGTGGATTGAAACACCAAAGAGCTTAGCACGCAATTCTCTCCCAAAACGTCGCGCCCCACGCGGGCGCGTGGATTGAAACGGTTTGTCCCCCGATGTGGCTACTGAAGAAATTGGTCGCGCCCCACGCGGGCGCGTGGATTGAAACTTCAATGGTTGTCGCCGCTTCCACCGCCGCCTTGGTCGCGCCCCACGCGGGCGCGTGGATTGAAACAGGTCAGCATCCTGACATCGCGTCCGCCACGCCTGTCGCGCCCCACGCGGGCGCGTGGATTGAAACATAGGGCGGTGTGACGCCAAAATCAGGGTCAACGGGCGTCGCGCCCCACGCGGGCGCGTGGATTGAAACACAGAAAGATGCGAACAGTCAGGCTAATGCTCTTGTCGCGCCCCACGCGGGCGCGTGGATTGAAACCTGCATGAAAGAGCGCAGGGAATAACCGTTCCAGTCGCGCCCCACGCGGGCGCGTGGATTGAAACAGGATGCCATGAACGATCAAAACCTCGGAAGCTGCGTCGCGCCCCACGCGGGCGCGTGGATTGAAACCCGTCCTCACCTTTTGCGTATTCACTACGCAGGGCCTCGTCGCGCCCCACGCGGGCGCGTGGATTGAAACAAGTTGACCGGCAATATAAGGCCACTGCCTAATCGTCGCGCCCCACGCGGGCGCGTGGATTGAAACTCTGCAACAAATGCAGCAGGAGGAAGATCGCATAGTCGCGCCCCACGCGGGCGCGTGGATTGAAACTGCTATGGAGACGCAGGTCAAGGATCTTTGTCAGGTCGCGCCCCACGCGGGCGCGTGGATTGAAACTCTGTCATAGATCCGCAGCTTGTTTCAACGCTCGCCGAGTCGCGCCCCACGCGGGCGCGTGGATTGAAACCCCCTGCTGGCAAGCGGGGGAGAGGCCGCTATGGTCGCGCCCCACGCGGGCGCGTGGATTGAAACTTCATGGCCTTACGGGCATCGCTCAGGCTCACAAGTCGCGCCCCACGCGGGCGCGTGGATTGAAACTCCCTGCCCAGGAGACGCGGAAGGCATGGTCATGTCGCGCCCCACGCGGGCGCGTGGATTGAAACGGATCATTGACAGTATCGATGCGCAGGGCCTTCAGGTCGCGCCCCACGCGGGCGCGTGGATTGAAACCTCACGTTCTGCATCTGTAAATCCGCTGCCGACCGTCGCGCCCCACGCGGGCGCGTGGATTGAAACGGTGAGACCTGCGACACGCTCGAAGCGTGCGAAGTCGCGCCCCACGCGGGCGCGTGGATTGAAACACCGTGCCCTCCCCCAAAGCCTGCGCCACCGGGGTCGCGCCCCACGCGGGCGCGTGGATTGAAACTACAAGCATGCCAAAAATCGGGAAAATATCTGCGTCGCGCCCCACGCGGGCGCGTGGATTGAAACACGATAAGCAGCTTTCAGGGCATCGAGGGTGCGGAGTCGCGCCCCACGCGGGCGCGTGGATTGAAACTTCATGGCCTTACGGGCATCGCTCAGGCTCACAAGTCGCGCCCCACGCGGGCGCGTGGATTGAAACAGGTTGGCACCGTACAGGTCGGCACTGTACAGGTGTCGCGCCCCACGCGGGCGCGTGGATTGAAACTGGTTGAAAAACCACTTGCTTTATTGTTGCTTTGTCGCGCCCCACGCGGGCGCGTGGATTGAAACAGGTGATAGGCGGTCATCTATTCTGTCCTCCCGTCGTCGCGCCCCACGCGGGCGCGTGGATTGAAACACCCCAGTAGGTATTGTGCAGGTCGGCCCCACTCGTCGCGCCCCACGCGGGCGCGTGGATTGAAACCAACTGATGGTTCTCTATGTAAGCGAGAGGTTCAGGTCGCGCCCCACGCGGGCGCGTGGATTGAAACCCTGCCGGAAAAGAGCGAGAACACGCCCGGCGAAGTCGCGCCCCACGCGGGCGCGTGGATTGAAACCAGTGTTCACAGTTGGCGCACACCATGTCATCCGGGTCGCGCCCCACGCGGGCGCGTGGATTGAAACGAGCCTTAGAAAGGCTTCTAGGGCCATTATTTGAGTCGCGCCCCACGCGGGCGCGTGGATTGAAACCTCAGCTCCCACCTGAATGTCAAGCCCACCGATGGTCGCGCCCCACGCGGGCGCGTGGATTGAAACATGAGAGGTCTCCACGGCTTTTCTTGCGGCCTCCGTCGCGCCCCACGCGGGCGCGACCAAGCATTCCTTTGTGGTGAGAACAAATATCGCCTATGAAAAAAGCCTTACGATTTTCATCGTAAGGCCTTGAATTTCCTGGTTGCGGGGGCAGGATTTGAACCTACGACCTTCGGGTTATGAGCCCTTTTTGATAGAATTTGAAAGGGTTGGATACAGATGGATATACTTTGATTTATTTTTATTTTCAATATGTTATAGAATTTATATTTTTGACGAAGATTGCTCCGAATGGTTAGGAATTGACGATTTGGTTAGGAATAGGTTAGGACGAAATTGTCGGTCAGGAGTTCCTTTCCTCCCCCATAGGGATAATTTTTTCAGGCTTGGGTATCCAGCATGGCGTCAAAGTACAAGCGGTATCACCCCAAAAAATGGGCTGGGGTGTATGTGTATGAGCTGCGCGAGCTGTATAATGGTTCGCCAGATTTATGCTTTGTCATCAACTTTCGTTCCGGCCGCCGCCTCATCTGGGAAAAGGTAGGCAAAATTTCCGAAGGATATGGGCCGGACGTGGCGGCGGAAATCCGCGCCGAGCGGATAAAGACCATCCGACATGGCGAAGAAGTCAAAACCGCCAAAGAACTCCGCCGCGAACAGGCGGAGAAAGACAAGCCCTTTGCCGAAATCGCGGATGCCTATTTTGACATCAAGGGGCCGACCCTCAAAGGGCTGACTACGGATCGCAACCGTTACCTCAAGCACCTCAAACTATTGTTCGGCAAACGAAGCGTCTCGGAAATCACGCCCCAGATGGTGGAAGAGCTGCGCAAATCCCTGAGCGACCGCAAACCAGCCACACTCTGGAATGCCCTTGAGCTTCTGCGACGCATCATTAACTTTGGCGTCAAGACCAACCGCTGCCCCAATCTTGCCTTTCAAATCGAAATGCCCATCAAGGACAATGAGGTCATTGAGCATCTGACGCCGGAAGAAACTCGCCGCTTTCTGGATTGTGCCCGCACATGGCCCGCCCGCGATGTGGGCAATATGCTCTTGCTGGCCTTTTTTACCGGCATGCGACGCGGCGAGATGTTCAAACTACAAGATGAGGACGTGGCCTTTGACCTCAAGCTCATTCGTTTGCGCGATCCCAAGGGCAGAAAGACCCTCTCCATCGGCATGAGTTCTCTGGTGGAAGAACTGTTGCAAGAACAAATGGCTTGGCGTGACGAGCATTTCCCCGGCAGCCCCTATGTTTTTCCCGGCAAAAACGGCGAGATGCGCAAAGACTGCACAGCGGTTGACCGCTTCCGCAAGGCGGCGGGCCTGCCGCCCAAGTTTCGGCCCTTCCACGGGCTGCGGCATCACTTTGCCGTAAGCCTCGCCAACAGCGGCAAATTCAGCATGGATATGATCTCGGAAATGCTGACGCACAAGAATGTGGATTTCACCAAAAAGAAGTACGCCCAATTCTTGCCGGAAACGCTGGCCGCTGCCAGCAACGCGGCGGCGGACATTCTGTCCGGCCAACGGTAGCTTTTGCGGCTGTTCCGATTATCGTGTACACATGGTGCAGGAAAAGGATAGTATTGTAAGGAGCCGACATGGCATTCACACTCCAGACGCTCAGGGAACAGGCCGCCGCAGGCGAGGACAGCACACGCCAGTTCAAGTCCCGAATCGATAATGCGGATTCTCTGGCTGCGGAAATGGCTGCCTTCGCCAATGCCAACGGCGGCGTCATCTTTATCGGCGTGCAGGATGATGGAACCATCTCCGGCATAACATCCCAAGAAGTGCATGATGCGAACCAGTTGATCGGCAACGCCGCCAGCCAGCATGTCCGCAGCCCGCTTGTGGTGCAGACGCAGAACATTCTTCTTGAAAATGGAAATGTGGTTATCGCTCTGACCGTTCCTGCAGGAATGGACAAACCCTATTTTGACAGGAAAGGCGTCATCTGGCTGAAAGCCGGGGCGGACAAGCGACGTATCAATTCAAAAGAGGAACTGCGCCGTCTTTTTCAGTATACCAGCCAATTCCATGCCGATGAATTGCCCACAAAGGCGGACATTAACAAACTGGACAAGCTGCTGTTCCGGGATTTTTTGAAAAGGCGGTATGACAGTGATTTCCCGGATACTCACACAGAACAACTGCGCCTGCTGCAAAATCTGAACCTCGCCGCTGGCGATGGAAATCTCAATCTGGCCGGAGTGCTGCTTTTTGCCGAACAGCCGGAACTGATCTTTCCGCAGTTTGTGGCAAAAGGCGTTCGCTTTCCGGGAATCGCCGTTCATGCCGACAGCTACGATGACACCGAAGATTTTGAAGGCCCGTTGAGCAGACTTTTCAAGGACGCCCTGGCTTTTGTCATGCGCAACATGCACAAGGTACAGGGCAAGAATGGCGTCAATTCACCGGGCACGCCGGAAATACCGGAACAGGTTTTTGAGGAACTGCTGGTCAACGCCCTTGTACACAGGGATTATCTTGTCAGCGCGCCCATCCGCATTTTCATCTTTGATGACCGGGTGGAAATCGTCAGCCCCGGCACATTGCCGAACAACCTGACCATCGCCAATATCAAAAGCGGCAATTCCAATATCCGCAATCCCATTCTGATTTCTTACGCCGCCAAGGGGCTTTTGCCCTACCACGGCATCGGCTCCGGCATTTTGCGCGCTCTTAAGGCATGGCCGGATATTGACTTTGAAGACGATCGGGAGAGTTCGCTGTTCAAGGCCTTTGTACGCAGAACCCACCGGCCGGCAGAAAGCACGGGAGGACTTGCACCAGAACCTGCACCGGAAACACAAAATTTGCACCAGAAACAAGGGCTTTCTGAGGCAATTCTGCGCAATATTGCACCGGAAATTGCACCAGAACTTTTTGCGCTCCTTGAACGTATCGCCGCCAATCCGCGCATAACCACAGCTGAACTTGCCACTGTTCTGAACGTGAGCCGACGCACGATTCTTTACAGAACAACCATGCTCAAGGAAAAGGGCATCTTGCGTCGCATCGGCCCCAACAAGGGCGGACAATGGGAGATTCTCCCATGAAATTTGTTCCCAACGGTTCGATTGTTAAATTTCTGCTGATTGCCGCTCTGGGCTGTGGTCTTGCCTTTCTTGTTGCATGGCTGACGACCATGTTTGCCGTGATTAAACTTACGCAAGGAATTTCACTTGCAGGAGTATCGCTGATACTGCTCTGGTGCGTTGTCATAGGCGGGGCTGCCGTTTGGAGCATCTGCGCGTTGTGTGCGCTCTCTGTGGGGGCATGGCGCAAACACCATGTGGATCACGCAATCCGTTTGAGTGAAGCCATGCTCATGCTGCACGCTTCCACGAACCACGAACAGCTGGAAACGCTTCGTCATTATCGTATCCGGGTGTTCAAAAGTCATGAAGCAATTCCGGCTGGAGGAAAAATCGGCGTGGATTGCCGTGAAGTCTCAAACTTTCTTTCCCCCATGCTCTTTGGTTTCAATAAATTTTTCGCTCTCGGCTCGCCCGAATATTGCTGTGATGCCACACAAGTTTCCGCAATTGTGGAAGAAAATCAGATGCGCTGGGGCGGTGGGAGTAATGTCGCCCCAAACTATGATGCCGCAAAATTCAATAGGGAAATTGAAGAATTGAAGAAGAAATACAAGGAGATGACGGCTAACTATACCGGCGCGACCGGGCGGGAAGGCAAATTAAAAGCCGAAATCAAGCAAATGGAAGCACATATGCACATCCTTGTCGCGTTGGCGAACAAAGCCACCAGAGAATTCACGCACCCACTCGCCAAGCATGAAATCGCGCGTCAATATAAGGCGATCGGCAAGACGCTGGGGGTTGAAAACGCTCCGGGCAATTACATAGAAATTTTTCGCAAGGCAATGCCGAAAGAGTATATCAACCACGGCGGAGCACCTACCCAAATTCCTGAAAGGCAAGAAACCTGACCAGCTCAGGTTCCCCGTCTTTAAATTTTTGTGAGTATAACACCACAAAATAACACGAAAAATTTTAACCTCCCCTTCTTAGGCCTAAGAAGGGGAGGTTTTGTTTTGCCTTTGCTAAGGCCCCTCCTGTTCAGCATTTTTTTCAGGGCATAGGGTGTATTCTCTCCAGATGATTCTGGATTGATTCATACACTTCAGCCTGGATATAGGGAGATGCTGATGGCGACCAAAAAATTATCCCCGCAAGAAGTTGCCGATATGTACGGCGTGAAGGCATGCACACTGGCCCGCTGGCGCTGTAAAAAAGTTGGCCCGCGCTACGCCAAGCTCGGTAGTCGTGTCATGTATGACATAGAAGACCTTGAAAATTGGTTTGCGTCACGCTGCGTTCATACCAGAGATTCCGCCCCCCAACTGAGGAAAAAATGATGGTAGGCGACATTCTGCATAGTTTTGCCGAGTGTCTGCGTTCAGCGGGGCTGGAGGTCGAGGCCGTTCTGGCCGACGGCCTCCTGCACCGCTGCGGCACAGTGGACAGGCCCCACCGCAAGGACGGCGCGTACAAGGCGTTTCTGGACGCTCCGGCTTCCCTCTGGTGGAAGAACTGGCGCACCGGCGATGAAGGAACGTGGACGGCCAGGCCGGAAAAGGAACTGACCGCCGCCCAGTGCAAAGCCTTGCATGAACGCATCCGGGTCATCAGAACGCACAACGAAGCCGAACAGGCCCGCCGCTGGCAGGCCGCCGCAACGCTGGCCGCGAGCATCTGGAACCGTTCCCTGCCTGTTGATGCCGGACATCCCTATCTGAAACTAAAGGAAGTCCCGGCCATCGGCCTGCGGCAGACAGAGGATGGACGACTCCTTGTCCCGGTTCTGGATCAATCCGGCAGGATACAGAGCCTGCAATTCATCCTGCCGGAAAAACCCACCGAGGGGACGGACAAGCTCTTTCTCAGGGGCGGCAAAACGTCCGGTGGCTTCTTCTCCATTCCTGCAAAAAACGACACCAAGGACGGCCCGTTGCTGATTGCCGAAGGCTACGCCACAGGGGCAAGCCTGCATCTGGCTACCGGATACGCTGTGTTGATCGCCTTCAATGCCGGAAATCTGGAAGCCGTAGCCCGCGCAGCCCGTGCCCGGTATCCTGATCGGGAAATCATGCTTTGCGCGGACAACGACTGCGAAACCGCCAAAGCCGACGGAACGCCGTGGAATCCTGGCAAGGAAGCGGCTTTCAGAGCGGCTCAGGCTGTGGGCGGCAAGCTGGCCGTCTGCCCGGCCCATAACGGCAAGGCGACGGATTTCAACGATCTGCACCGACAGCGTTCCCTTGAGGCTGTCCGCTCTGTTGTGGAAGCGGCACGGAAACAGGATACCGATTGCCCCATGCCGGAGGGCTTCTTTCTTGTGCCGGAAGGCAAACGCGCCGGACTGTACAAGCTGGACGTGAAGCCTGACGGCGAGCCGAATGAAATCCGCATCGGCCCTCCGCTCTCCGTGAAAGGCATGACCCGCGACAGCGAGGGTAATGAATGGGGCCTCATGCTCGAATGGGCTGACCCGGACGGCAAGAAGCACACCTGGCCCATGCCCATTGAGCTGCTCTTTCGGCAGGGTGCGGACTGGTACAGCGCCCTGGCTTCCGGCGGCTGGTTCGGCAATCCTGTCGCCAGAAAAAAGCTGGTGGATTTTCTGGCCGCCGTCAGACCAGTCCGGCGTATCCGCTGTGTGCCCCGCACCGGCTGGGACAGGACAGCCTACATTCTGCCGGATGCCGTGTACGGCAACACCCCTGAAAGCGTGGTTCTGCAATCCGCGCATCACGGCGATCTGTACCGAACCGCTAGAACCCTGGAAGATTGGCGGGAAATCGCCGTGCTTGCCGTCGGCAATTCCCGGCTCAGTTTTGCCCTGTGTACGGCCTTTGCCGGGCCGTTGCTGCGTCTGGCCGGTTTGGAAGGCGGCGGCTTCAGCTTTGAGGGCGGTTCGTCATCGGGCAAGACAACGGCCCTTCAGATTGCCGCGTCCGTCTGGGGCGGCCCGGAACACGTCCGAAACTGGCGCGCCACGGACAACGGCCTTGAGAACATCGCAGTTCTGCACAACGACAATGTGCTGATTCTGGATGAAGTCGGGCAGGTCAACGGCAAGGTTCTGGCCGAGTGCGCCTACATGTTGGCCAACGGTCAGGGCAAGGGCCGTTCCAGCCGCGAAGGCAATCTTCGCAAGTCCCATTCCTGGCGTTTGCTCTTTCTCTCCAGCGGCGAACTCGGCCTAGCTGACAAGCTGGCCGAAAACGGGCTGAAATCCAGAGGCGGCCAAGAGGTTCGTTTTGTGGGCTTGCCTGTGGATGCGTCCATGCTCACCGAGCTGCACGGTTTTCCCCATGCCGGAGCCGTGGTCAACCGCCTCAAAGAATTGACCGCTCTTCATTACGGCCACGCGGGCCGCGTCTTTCTGCACAAATTGACCGAATCCGACACCATGACCACGGTTTTGTCCGAGCTGCAACCGGCTCTTGCCAATACGGTCAGTCGTTTTGTGCCTGCCGGAGCGGACGGACAGGTACGGCGTGTGGCCCAACGCTTCGCGCTCTGCGGACTGGCCGGAGGGTTGGCCGTGCAGATGGAGATTCTGCCCCCTGACTTTGACGCTCCGGGCTGTGCCGAACGCTGTTTTCATGACTGGCTGGCCGCTCGCGGCGGAATCGGCGCTTCCGAGGATGCCGCCATCCTCGCGACCGTGCGTCTGTTCATCGAACAGCACGGAGCAAGCCGTTTTCAGGATCTGGACACCCAAATGTCCACCTGCGTCAACCGCGTGGGATTTCGGAGAAAAGGTGAAGGCGGCTGCACGGAGTTCATTATTCTGCCGGAATCCTTTCGTGTTGAGGTCTGCAAGGGATTTTCCGAGCGGCGTGCCGCCCGCGTGCTGGCCGATGCCGGATGGCTGAAGCTGTCGCAGGTGGGACGGCTCAAGTCTGAGAGACGATTACCTGATCTGGGCAAGGTTCGAACATACATTGTGGTTTTGCCTGAAGATGACGGGTAGAAACAGCCGTTTTTTGCCCGTCTCGCATGACCGGCGACAATGGCGACAGTGGCGACAAGTCAATAATGCCAAGGCATTTCCTGTCGCCAATACAAAAACGGCAACACGGATACCGGCGACGGATCGGAGACACAGACATCTGTCGCCGCTTTGCCGCTGTCGCCATTATCCAAATTGCGACCGGCGACATGAATTGTGTTGGTATCCATAGCTTGTCGCCATTGTCGCCGCTGTCACCATAGAAAAACATCACAGGAGAAAAGGACATGTCCTATCTCGTCTTGCATATGGACAAATTCAAGAAAGACGCCATTCGTGGCATTCAGTCACACAACCGGCGCGAACGCGAGAGTCATTCCAACCCCGACATCGACTACAGCCGAAGCGCGGGAAACTACGATCTGCATGAATCAGCCTCAGACAATTATGCACAGGCCATTCAAAACCGCATTGACGACCTGCTCATGGTCAAGGCCGTGCGCAAGGACGCCGTGCATCTGTGCGGCCTGATTGTCAGTTCGGACAAGTCGTTCTTTACCCGCATCGGCAAAGACGAAACCAGACGTTTTTTTGTGGAGGCCGCAGCCTATCTCACAGATTTTGTCGGCAAGGAAAACGTCATCTCTGCGATGGTTCATACCGATGAAAAGACGCAGCACATGCACTTCCTTCATGTGCCGGTGACGCCGGACGGACGACTCAGCGCCAACAGAATCTATACCCGCGCCAGTCTGAAAAAGCTGCAAACCGAGTTACCCATCTATCTGCAAAGCCGTGGCTTCGACATTCAGCGCGGCGTCGAACAGAAGCCGGGGGCAGCGAAAAAACATCTGGATACGCGGGAGTTCAAGCAGCAACAGGAGGCCCTGAACAATCTGATTCTGGAATCTGAAGAGCTTGCCAAAAGTTCCCGGCAAATTCTTGATGCTTTGGAACAGCGTGAAGAAGAACTGAAAAAACGCATTGAAATGTATGAGCAACAGGCTGAGGAAGCGGAAAAGATTCTTCGAGAAGATTCATCTCTCCCCAAGACATCCTTTTTCAACTACCAGTCCGTGCTGAAAAAAGCGTCCTTGATCATTGCGGAACTGAAAAAGGCACTTGCCGTCACACACATCGCTCAAAAGCAGAAAGAAAACCTGCAAATGGAAATGGAAGAGTTACGCGAAAAACAGGCACGGCTTGAAACGGAATACGCGGCCCACAAGAAGCAAAGCCATGAGGAAAAGGATGAGCTGGAGGCCCAGCTGAAGAAAATGAAAAGGCTCATGGCGGGCTATCTGGATTTTTTGCGTCAACCGGAAATCCGCTCGCTCCATCTCGATTTTGTGGAACGCAAGCGAGCCGAACAGCTCCAGCGTCAGCAGGAACGCGAACGTCAGGAAGCGGAGGCTCGCCAGCAGACCGAGCGTGAACAGCACATCCGGCAAGAGCCTGAAGCCGTGCCGCAACGTCATCGCTTAAGAATGCGCTGACCATCCGCCGGGAATCTCGACTCGAAGGCGAGTCATAGCCCACTAGGGTTTACTGCGTAAACCAGTGGGCAAGCGTGCCGCTTGACCGCCAAAAGCAAAAGACAAAATCGGGAACATACCCCGACACCCATAGGAGAAAACACCATGACCATCACAGCCAGCCAAGTGAAGGAAATCCGACAGGAGTTCGCCAAACTCAAGCCCGCCGCCGTCACGCTGGACGGAAACCGCGCCATGACCGTGAAGCAGGCCATTTTCACCCTTGCCCCGACACTTGAACGGATGAAGAAGCGCGGTTTCGACACACAGGAAATCGTCGAAAAGCTGCATGAAAAAGGTATTGAGGTGAAACCGCAAACTCTGACCAAATATCTGACCGAGGCCAGACGGCAGCGGGAAGGCCGGAAAACTGGGAAGAGAGACACGCCCCCGCCGCCTTACCACCAAAAAAGTGATTGTCGCTCAATCGGATAATGGCCTCAATTCACACGGCTCCAGAGGCAGATTTATCATTAGGCCGGATACGCCGCCGGATGCTTGTTACAGACCACTACGACAAGGGCGGCCCAATCGGCCGCCCCTGCAAAAGAGTATCCTTTGCGTGTTGTTACTCATTCAGCAGTTCAAAGGTCACATCCGTATCGCCGGTACGGGCGAACAGTTCCACGCCGGAATGAATGCGTCCTATCTTTTGCAGGTTGCCGATGATTTCCCCGTTCTGTTCGTAGAAAATCACAAAGCTGTGCCGAGGAGTCCAGTAGGCGATGTCGCCCACGTCATAGCCGCTGCGCCGGGCCTCATCGGCGGGGAGAGCATCGGGGAAGCGGTAGCACATTTCCCGGCCATAGAGATCCATCATGGAGACAGTCAGCGGAAAACGGGCCACGAGCGCTCTGCTTGTGGCATTATCCAGAAACGTTGCCTGCAAGACCTGATTTCCCACCGTGATTTTTACCGGTATGCCTTGTGCCATTTCGTTATCCTCCCGCGCCCATGCGTTGCTGCATCCCAACATCGTTACAATACAAACCAGAACCAAAAGAACTCGCCGCACATGCACTATGTTCATCTTCGCTTCTCCCTGCTGCCTGAAGGCGGCAGTTTCATTCAGAATGTTCCAAAGGTGTGTGTTTACTTTTTCGTCACGGTCACAGTGATGGAACGGCCCATATCCCGAATTTCCTCCACTCCGCTCAAAAGCCGCCCCAGGATGACGCAGCCTTTCACTTCGCCAGAGCTTTCCTCCCGTTCCGTGAAAATGACGAAGTCGTTGCCGGGGAGCCACCAGGCGAGGTCGCCGTTGCGGTAACCGCGTTGCACATCCTTTTCTTCATGGGGGAGAACTGTTCCCATATTTCCGCAGTAATCGCGGCTGCCCCGCGAAAGGGAAAAGTGTGCGGGGAGACGGGAAAGCAGCTCCTTCGCAGCGGCGTTGTCGTAGAGAACGCCGGGAAATGCTGTATTCCCCACGGTTACGGTGATATTGGTCATGATGCTCTTCTCCTTCTCGCTTTCGGCACGGGCCTGTATGGTGAAAAGAACGATTACCGCTACAGCGGCAAGCGTCGCCATGACGTATTTCAGTGAATATCCTCTGTTCCAAAACATGGAAGACTCTCTTTCCTTTCGGTTATTGACTGTCCGAACGGCAATGTGGGCGGGAACGGCAAACAGGCAGAGCATGGAACCGTAATCAAACAGAAGCCGGAAGAGCGTATCACCGTCAATCCATACGGAATAGGCGCTCTGCATGGTCAGCACATAGCTCATGTCCCGGATGGAAAAAGCATACATGCCATAAAGCGCCACCAGGCTGGCGAGCGCGGTCGGCAGGAAGCCGCTTTTGACTTTTTCTGCCCACAGGGGGAAATGCGTCCATATACTATTCCGTATTCTCTGCCAGTACAGCCCAAGATGAACGCCCGCAAGGAGAAACGTCCAATGGGCAAGGCACATGTGCAGGGTCCGCATGGAAAAGCCGTCCGCAAAACCCGCGAAAGGAAAAACGGTTTTGGAGATTGCCATGCCGCTGCCCACCGAACCCATGAACGCCGCCAGAAGCAGACCATTAACCGCAAGTCGGAGCGTGCGGGTCGGAGGATACGAGCCGCGCATGATGGACGCATACCATTTGCCGTTGACGACGGCATGGACGGCAAACAGGAAAAAGAGCAGCAGCCCTGCAATTTCGTGAACAGGATTGCCGGTGTAACGATCCGCCATGAGAAGCAGAAAAAACAGCAACATGGCGCTATCCAGCGACAAACGAAAGATTTGATTCGTGCGCATGGTCGTCCCCTCCCCCTGGCGTTCAGGCCGTCATGCCGATGCGCCGCAACCAGTCTGTAACATCGCGCGACATCCTTCCGGCATGAGCGTTCCGGGTGTGGTAGCCTTCCAGAATCGTAGCTTGCGGGCACAGCGTCCTGATGTCAGCCGGACTGTTGGCAAAACCGTCGCCGCCGTGCGTACAGAAGGGGACAATGGTCTTTCCGGTGAAGTCGCAAGATTCAAGGAAGGTCCGGCAGGCCATGGGCATGGTGTGCCACCAGATGGGGTAGCCGAGGAATACGATGGAGTAGCGTTCCATATCATCCACGCGGGAGGCCAGTACCGGCCTGTAATCGGCCCGCAGTTGCCTTCCGGCCAGTTCGGAACACGGATCGTGCTCTGCGGGGTAGACTTCCACGGTTCTGATTCTGTGCATATCGCCGCGTGTGAGGGTATGTATCTGTTCCGCCACAAGGGCCGTGTTGCCGGTATGGGAAAAATACGCAATCAGCATGTTTCGCTCCGGGCTGTTTCCTGTCTGTGGGGCGGCAAGGGCCTTGCTCAGCCCTGCGATGTGGCCTATGGCGGCCATGCCCAGCGTGAGAGCGCTTTTTTTCAGAAAAGCGCGACGGGAATAGGATTCAGGCATGGGATTCTCCAGATTGTGGATGGCGGATCTGATAGCGTCCGCCACCCGGCTTGCTGTCTCAGGGCAGGATTACCGATTGAGATGCAACTCAAAGAAGGATGTCAGCTTGTTCCAGGGGATCATCTCCGTGCGGTCATACAGGTCGATGCGGTTGGCCCCTTCAACGACCACGAGTTCCTTGGGTTCGGCAGCCATTGTATAGGCCGTGTCGGTATAACAACGAGAAGGAGCCACCTCTCCCACCACAAACAGGATGGGACGAGGCGAAATGGAATCCATATCGTTGAACGGATAGAAGTTCATGAACTTCGCGTAGCTGGCGGGTGTGGTTCTGCGGTCGTTGGAAGCCACCTTGCCTCTTTCCGTCTGGTAATAATCGTTGGATTCCGCCGCTTCGGGAAATACCGCGTCGTTCTGTCCGGGACCGTAGACAGGTGCTCCGTTTTCAAAGGCCGTGTAACGCTGCTCTGCCGCCGTCCTGAGGTCCTTATTCCGGGTTTCTGCCGTGCGGGTGCGGTTCAGCCCGGTACGGAAATACTCGCCCATGTCGTACATGCTGACCGTGGCCAGCGCCTTGATGCGCGGGTCAATCTTGGTCGCGGCGACAGCAAATCCGCCGCTGCCGCAAATGCCGATAACGCCGATTTTTCCCGGTCGATAAAGGGACGTGTCCCAAGATAGTCCACGCCCGCGCTGAAGCTTTCCACATAGAGGTCCGGCAACACAGCCCCGCGCGGGCTGCCGCCGCTTTCTCCCCAGAACATCTGATCGAAAGACAGGGCGACAAAACCGGCTTCCGCCATTTTGGTGGCGTACAGATTGGCAGCCTGCTGTCTGACCGCCGCAAAAGGATGCCCCACGACAAGAGCGGGATATTTTTTGCCATTGTCCATTCGCTTGGGGGTGAACAAAGTTCCCACAATCTCCATTCCATACATATTGTTGAACTTTACTGTTTCCACGTTTACCTTCTCGCTGGTATAGAAGTTGTTCGCTCCGCGCGACATATCCGCCGCATCGGCGATAGCGGCTCCGACAAGCAGGACCGTTCCCAGAACCGCCGTAACGGTCGTCTTTTTCATGCGTTCCATAAGCGTCGTTTTCATGGCATTATCTCCCGGTAGCTCAAGCTCGTTGTTGATATTGTTCGTCACTGACCTTTTCCATCCAGCAGGCGTTTTTTCCGTCCAACGCCTCGCAGATGGAAATATGTGTCATGGGGCTGTTGCTGGCGGCTCCATGCCAGTGTTTGACATCGGGCGGAAACCAGACCACATCGCCGGGGCGGACTTCCTGCATCGGTCCGTTCCATTCCTGTACCAGGCCTCTGCCGGAGGTGATGAGCAGCGTCTGCCCCAGCGGATGACTGTGCCATGCGGTTCTTGCTCCCGGCTTGAATTCCACGGAAGAACCGGAGGTACGGGCGGGAACATGGGCGGAAAACAGGTGCTCGATACGCACGGTTCCGGTAAAACATTCCGCGGGGCCGGGAGCGGAAGGCTGTTCTCCCCGTTGGATGAGAATGTGTGTGCGCATACGCTTCCTCTTATTTCGTCCGGCTGGCGAGAACTCTAGTCAACACCGCATTGGCGGCCTGCGCTTCATTTGTACCCACGCGCCCGGCCAAAACAGAGATGAAGTCCTTCATCCGCGCTTCGTTCAATCCCGTGTTCATGGCCGCGTTCATATGGAACTGGAGCTGGCCGCCAAGTCCGGGAATGCTGGACAGAGCGGCAATGGTTGCCAATTCCCGACTCTGATGATCAAGATTGTCCCGAGAGAAGATGTCCGCAAACAGATGCTCTTTCAAAAATGTGTCAATGACTGGCGCAAAAAGCTGATAGCCGCTCGGAGCGGGAATGCTTGCCCTTCCGCCGAGCTTCGCCCGCAGCTGTGCTCCGTATTCATCGCGGTTCCAGTTTGCGGGCATGGGGCTGGCTTCCCTGCCTTCCTTGTCGGAAATGCCTTTGGCCTTGCGTTCGTCCATGACAGCCATGAACGTGTTGATGCCGTTGAGGCTACGGGGGAAGCCCGCATAGGCGTAAAGCTGCACCAGCACTTCCTTGATTTCGTTGACCGTCAGTCCCGCGTCCAGACCTTCGTTCAGCGCGCTTTTCAGCTTTTCCAGATTGCCGTTGGCCGTGAAGGACGAGATGGCGACAATGCTCTGTTGTTTGGGATTCAGTGTGGCATCCACAGCCCAGCCCTCCGAAGCCACGGTCAAACAAACAATGGCCGCACATAGAAGAGAAAAGATTTTCTGTACTGTCCTCATGCTGACGCTCCTGTGCGGCGAACCCGTCTTTTCGGCGGGTTCGCCTGAAAATTTTTGCTATTTCGCGTTGTACTGCTGGTCGCTGACTTCTTCCATCCAGGTGACGTTCTTGCCGTCCTTCATGCCTGTAAGCGCCATATGCGTCATGGCTGTCGTGGGAGAAGCCCCATGCCAGTGCTTGATGTCCGGCGGACACCACACCACATCGCCGGCCTTGATTTCCACCACCTTGCCGTCCCAGGTTCCGGTCAGACCGGAGCCGGAGACAACCACAAGACGCTGCCCTGCGGGATGGGTATGCCAGAAGGAACGGGCTCCCGGCTCAAAGGTGACATAGGAAACGGAGTATGGCGCGGCTTCGTTGGGGCTGAACAGCGGGTCATGCCGCACGTTGCCGGTAAATGTCGTGTGGCTTCCCACACCGGATGGACGAGTCCCGACTCTGGTGATTACCTGCTCTTCTTTGCCCGTTTCGTCCGCATGGGCCTGAACTGCGATCATTCCCGCCGAGGTCAGCAACAGGGCCGCCAGCAATGCCGTCGTCTTCTTCATGGTATACGCTCCTTATGCGTTATCAGTTTCTTTCTCATGCCGATGACACGAGCCTTTCTGTGATTCGGATACTAGGGGGCGAAGCGGTGCGGACAAAGACACAATACCCCTGAAAAACTGCCTGATTCTCCCAGACGGCTAGGCAGGTTCGGGGAAGATGTGGTACAGGAAATGCAACTGAAGATATGCTGGAGCAGCGAGGGAAACAGCCATGCGGGAACAACGCGCCGAACTTGAACAAATAAACGGCCAGTTGAAAGAAAAGATTCTGGGGCGCGCGCCAGAACCGGGAAGTCACTCTACGGCGATTTCAGGATTCCATCTTGTCAGACGGGTACAGGCAAATGAGTTGCGCGTTTTCTACAGGCCGTTCATCGGGCTGACGGTTCAGGGCTTCAAACGCACTATCGTGGGGAAGGATGAGTACTCCTACGGGGAGTATCACTGCTTTGTGGCTGGCGTGGATATGCCGAGTGAAAGCTATATCACCATTGCATCCGACGAAGAGCCTTTTCTGGCGCTTTCGCTCGATCTTGACAGGAGCCTCGTGGCACAGCTTGCCGCGGAAATTTCCTCCTCGGCCCGCATGGAGCCGGGAGCGGGAAAAAGCGTCGCCGTCATGGAAGCCGACGCCAAAGTCATGGCCGCCTTTCTGCGCCTGGCGGAACTGCTCGACGAACCGGAAGAAATTCCGATCATGGCCCCCATGCTGATTCGGGAAATCCACTATCGGTTACTCCTGGGGCCGCAGGGTGCATGGCTGCGAACCATCTGTTCTCTCGGTACGGCCAGCAATCAGGTGGCACGAGCCGTCACCTGGCTGCGGGAAAATTACAAGGTCCCGCTCCAGGTGGAAGAACTGGCGCAAAGGGTCGGCATGAGTTCTTCCAGCTTCTTCCGCAACTTCAAACAGATGACGACGCTCAGCCCGCTCCAGTTTCAAAAGACGTTGCGCTTGTATGAAGCGCAACGCCTTATGCTGACCAGCGAGTATGATGTCGCCAACGCCGCCTATGCCGTCGGCTACGAAAGCTCAACACAATTTATCCGAGAATATAAGAGGATGTTTGGAGAGCCGCCGCGCAGGGATGTCAGCAGAAAACGGGCGGCTGTTCGATAGATTTGTAGTAACTATTAAGATAGAATATTCCGCTGGCTAATCCGGTGGTGTATTTCATAGAAGGACGTTCATGGCTTCAATTCAGTATTTATTGTTTCTTTCCACTCAACTACCTTTTCTTTGATATATTTTGCAATATTACAATAGTATTCGTTGACCATCAAATAATCTCCAGTCGGGCTCTCATTTGCATTTCTCACCATACACATAGTACAAAAATTTCTATAATCACATTTGAGGCACTTAGGAAAATCACGTCTTCGCAACGCTCTTAACCTATTTGTGGCCTTGGATGTTTCCCATATTTCCCTAAGCGATGTATTCTTTATATTTCCAAGTACATATCCCTGCCATCCAGCACACGGATATATATTTCCATTTTCTGCAATACATATCGATGAATGGCAAACACTACAAACAGAATCATCTGGTGTTATTTCTTTCTTTTGTTCTGACTCTAGATATATCTTATCTAAAATAATCTCACCTCTTGTAACTTTTTGATTAATTATTTTTTTAACTTCATCAATTGATAAGCGAGACTCCAAATTTTTTATATCGTGATTATATTCGCCAATGATAACATAATCATTATTAACATTTATATTATATTGATCTGCCCATTTTGTAACTTCACTGTAAAAATTCTTATTAAATCTCAGTATGGGACAACTTATTTGCAAGGGAATATCATTTTCAATCAATTTAATGATAGATTTTTTAGTTTGTTTAAAACTCCCTTTTTTTTGTGTTATTTTATCATGAACATTCGGATCCATAGCATATAGTGATGTTTGAACACTTAAAAGAGGATTAGCCTTTATTTCTTTAATTATATCATCGCTAAGTAATGTTAAATTGCTTAAAATATTTACTGAAAAATTATACTGTCTACATTTTTTTAGAAAATTACAAAAATCTTTATGCAAAAAAGGTTCTCCACCACTTATTGTTATATGTAGAACATTCATATTTTTACATTGTTCCAAAATTGAAAAAAATATATTTTGATGCATTTCTGTTGTTTTATTTTCGTGTGGTATATAGCAATGCACACATTTTTCATTACATTTACTTATAACTTCTATATGCACATTGGTAAGCTGTGGCTTACCTTTAAAATATTCTTCTAAAAAATCTTGAGGAGATTTTTCTTTCCCTGTTTGGATATATTGTTTTTCAATATTATTCTTGTATGAAAATTCAATATCGTTTTTATCACATTCTTGTGGAGAATTTCCTGATACAACAAATCCATCTTTTTCAAGTTGATAATAAAATTCATTTGCGTCATTTTTGAGTATTTCAATATCTACATCTGTGAAAATATTTTTTATTTTATCAACAATATTATCAATTAGCTGTGGATGACTATCCAAGCAGGAAAAAAAGACAACTCCACTTTCAGATAAAATTTTATCTCCAATACAATTGCCATTATCATCTTTTTTTATATATCTGAAGTTTCTATTGTCCGTTATATATCCAAAGTCGTTATAATTTCTAAATATAACTCGTGAGCTTTTCTTGAAAAACATAACACACCTTACGTTGTCAGATATCAGACTTGGAGCCCCTGCCTTGCAGGGGCTCCAAATAAAGATTAACGCCCACCCGGTCCCGGAGGGTTACAAGGGCGCCCGCTAGGCTTACTGTTGGGACGACATTCTGCCATCTGTTCCGTTCCTTGAGCCAAAATTTCAGGCTTCTTATAACTCATCGATATCACCTCCTTTTGAGTATAACTCCTCAAGCTTTTGCACATGAGGTTACGCTTTTCATACACCATTCTCGCTCTCTTTTCAAATCTACAGGCTTCACTTGGTTAGGAATAGGTTAGGAAATGAGAAAAGCCCTTATGGTTATGATTCCATAAGGGCTTGAATTTCTTGGTTGCGGGGGCAGGATTTGAACCTACGACCTTCGGGTTATGAGCCCGACGAGCTACCGTGCTGCTCCACCCCGCGACATTGTTTTGACAACATAGTCCGGATGACTCGAACAGTCAAGCACATTCTTGCGACACCTGAGAATTTTCCACTTCCACGAGCATGCGCTGGTCATATGCCTGCCCTCCCGCGTTTGCGTGCGGCGTTGGCCTCGTGTTCCGCCCGGCGTGCGGCCCGCAAAGCGGCACGGCGTTCCTCGCGCTGCTTTTTCCACGCCTCGGCTTCCGTCCTGCTCAGGATGCAGCCGCACCACTTCTGACGGTAGATGCCCAGTTCTCTGGAATAATCAATACCCTGCTGCCAGTATGTCCGAAAATCCCGGTAGAAAAAGGGAACCTTGAAAAGACGCGCCGCCCGTTCCGCTTCCGCGACGATCAGTTCATGATGCTGGTAGCGCGAATACAGCAGGCTGGAGCTGAATGCAGCGAACCCCCGCGCCTTTGCCAGACGGGCGCTTGCCTCCATACGGACACGGTAGCACCATACGCAGCGCACGCCTTCCCGAAGAACATCCGGTTTTCCCCCTTCCCGCTGTTCCGAAGAGGCTCTTTCTCCGGCCTGTGCAGGAAACAGACGCGTCATCTCCCCTTCCCGATCACTTTCATACCCGGCCAAGCAACGCGGAACTTCCATCTCCAGCGCTCCAACCCAGGCGGCGACATCCACAGCCGATGCGCCCGGCAGGGAAGACTGCGGCTCGAACAGCACCGGCAGATCCAGCATTTCCCCTACCTGCCGCATGGCGACGCGACGCCTCTCGTATTCATCCGCCGGATGAATGTTGGGATTGAAAAAATATGCCGTCACATCCAGCCCTTCCCCGCGCAGATGCCGAACCGGCATAAGCGAACAAGGGCCGCAGCAGGCATGCAGTAAAATCCGGGCTCCCCGCGGCACTAAATTCATATATTCTCGCACAACGACAACCAGAACATTTTATTATTGAAAATATCCGCCAGCCAGGACCCTGTATCCTGGCCCGCAGGTTTCACGCCTCCACCGGAGATGTACGCCGCAAGTGAATCGCGGCTAACCGGAAGAAGGGGCGGCGCGGCGGAGTCTCGCTCCGCTCGACTCCAGGAGCATTTCAACGGCAAAATGCTCTGAAAAAAGTTTTGCAGAATGGAGTGTGAGGGAAGGGGGCTTTTTCAAAAAACCCCCTTCCCTCACACTCCTGCGCACTTCTTCCCCGGACTACACGCCAGCAGCCCGGATGCGGATTTCCTGCGCTTCGCGCTCCCGTCCCTGCGCTTCCAGCGCCCGTGCCAGTTCCAGCCACGCCGCACGGCGCTCGGGCCGCAGAGCCACGCTCTGCCGGGCCAGAGCCTCGGCCAGTTCCGCGTCCTCCCCGCCATCCAGATACATCCTGGCCATGAGGTGCAGACTGAGGGCATCCTGAGGATTGCGCAGCAACGCCTGATGCAGGCACTCACGGGCCTTGTCCGGCCTGTGGCTCTTCAGCTCGATCCGGGCCATGCAGCGGTGCGGCAGGGGACTTGTCCCATCGGTCTCCTGCGCCGCCCGGAAAAACCCGCGGGCCGCCGTCATGTCTCCCCTGTTCTCGGCCAGTTCCCCCAGCCTGATACGGGCGTAGAAATGGGACGGATTCAATTTCAGGCAGTTTCGGAAGCGTTTTTCCGCTTCTTCGACATTTCCGGAGGCAACACAGGCGGCTCCGAGATTGTAATGCGCCGCCGCGTCATCCGGCCTGCGGCGCACGGCCTCTTCAAAGGCGCGCATGGCCTCGCCCTTCCGGCCCAGACCGGACAGACACACGCCAAGCGAATTCCAGGCCAGCGTATTCTCTTCATCAGCCAGCAGCGCAAGACGATACTCTTCCAGCGCGCCGAACAGATCGCCCTGACTGTATTTCTTGTCCGCGCTGATATTCAATGCCAGACTGTCGAAAACGCCGACATGCGGAGGGGGGAGCAGCAGCGCATATTCCAGCGCCTTGCGGCAGCATTCCAGCGCGTCCGCGGCCCGGAAATTGAGAAAGGGCAGGCAGCAGATGCCTATGGCAAGCTCCACGCCCAGTTCCTCGCGCAGACGCGCGGCCAGACCGCCATAGCGTTTCCACGCCTCCGAAGCCGTCAATCCGGGATGAAACGCCAGCAGACTGTTCAGGCTGTAGCGTCCCATCAGCATGTCCCGCCCCGCGGGGCAACATTCTTCCCGGTCTCCGGCCTCTCTCTCTCCGGCGGATGCAGCTTCCCCGGACCGCTCCGCCAGCAGCCGCCGCAAAGTGCGGGCGGCAAGAGCCATCGCGTGTTCCGCATCGAGTCTGCGCCCCGAGGCGTCCACCGGAGCCTGATCAAAACGGGCCATCACCAGAGCGAAGACGGAATGATCCTCCGCGGCCTGAGCCAGACGGGCCAGAAAATCGCCGTGACGATAAAGTCCGGTCAGCGCGTCGGGACGGGAGGAGGCGTCCGCATCCTCTTCTCCCGAGGCGCGGCCGCCGCTGAAATCCGCATTGTATTCCTCCGGGAGCAGAGACAGCCTGTCGCCCGGCTCCAGCGGCCAGGCAGGGTCCCCCTGAAGCAGGATATCGGCCAGGGAAAAATCCTCCCGCACATCCACCAGCACCACTTCCCCCTTGAACAGGGGTTCGCGTTCATTCTCATGCGGGGCCGCTCCCTGCCGCACAGGATAATCCAGCGACCACACGGAAAAACGCTGTCCTTCCCGCGCGCCAACATCCCTCCCCAGAGTGACGCGCGCACGGGAAAGGGGGAGTATCTGATCCACAAGACCGCCGCGCGAAAGAATCATGCCGTAGCCCAGCACCCGGCCGTCGCCCGGCGTCAGACCGGACTGCTCCCCGGCCCGGACCCTGTGTGCGGCCAGACGCGCCTTGTCCAGCAGCAGCCCGGCTTCCTCCTCCGGTTCGCGGGAAACCCTGCCTCCCTCCCAGTCCTGCGGAAACAGCGCATATCCGGCGAATACCGCAGCGGCTATTTCCACGCCGGTAAGGGCATTGCGTTCCCGCACGGATTCCATGGCCCGCATCCATTCCCGCACAGAAGCCTCGACATTCCGCGCGGACGCCCCCGGCAGAAGCACTGCAAATTCCGCGTCCCCGCTGCGTCCGGCCTGAGCCTCCCCTGGCAGAACCGAACGCAGCGCGTCTCCCATACGGGCGAGCAAGCGCTCCGCAAAGGCATGGCCGCAGCTTCTCTGAATACGGCGCAGGCCCGCCACGCGCAAAACCACAAGTCCAAGCGAGGCATGCCAGGGCTGCTCCCCGTCCGTTCCGGATTCCCGCGCCTTTTCCGGAGGCCCTTCCTCAAAGACCACCGAGGGCTTGTCGGACGCGTCATCCAGTGTCTGAGCGTGCTCCATTTCGGATGCGAAGGAACGACGTATTCCACTGATTTCCCCGGCTACCCGCTCCAGAAGGGCATCCCGCGAGACGAGCCCGGTAAGCGCGTCGCTGCGCGCCCTCTTGTGCTGCGCGATATTGTCCAGGCACAGCTCCACGATGGCGGAAATATGCGGCAGAAGGCGCTCCGCCGCATCGGGTTCAACGCCGCGCAGCAAAAGCACCCCCAGAAAGACACCCCCGCGCCGCAAGGGAAGAAGCAGACGGGATTCTCCGCCGATCCAGACAGGAGAAGGCACCTCTTCCGCGCGGGGAAAGTAGAGGGCATGCGCTTCAAACTGCAGAATGCGGGCCATGTCGCTGCACAGAAGCTGCTCATATGCCAGTATGTCGCGTTTTGTCAGCGCGTCCTTTGCCGGAGTGGAACATGTTTGCGTCATGCGCGAAACATAACGTCTTTCCCCTCTTCTGAAAAGCCGGAACAGGCGGGAAGCGAATACCGCTTGAAGGGAGCGGACATCCGGTCTATCCTGCCTTTCATCATGAAGGCTCCTTTATAACCTGCCCCTTCAGAGGGAAAGAGACATCCTCCCTTTCAAGGATTTTCTAAAAAACTAGTTTTGAATTTCATATGGTTAACATACAGTTTTCATTGAAAAGACGGATATCTCGGAGGAAACGCCTTCTTGACAAAACGGCAAAGCCGATGAAATCCCTTTTCGTCCTTCCCTCGGAGAGGGACGCGCCGCGCGCTCCCTGTCCGCCGGCTGTGGATTGAAAACTTCCGCGAGGTGAACATGCCAGTCCTGACCTTTACTTACGGCCCTCTGGAAAATAACGCCTATCTTGTACATGACGGCAGGGACGCCATCGTGGCGGATCCGCCCGACAATACGTCCCTTGTGCTGAACGCGCTGAAACGTGAAGGCCTGACCCTGCGCGCCATTCTGCTCACCCATCTGCACTTTGACCACGCCTCCGGCTGCGCGGCCCTGTCCGAAGCCGTCGGTCTGCCCGTATATGTGGGAGCCGAGGACTGGGAAATGAAAGATACCCTGCTTTCACGCGGTATGCGCTTCGGTCTTCCTGAAGTCCCCGCCTTCAAAGGCGAAATTCTCGCTCCCGGAAGCTATGTCTGGGGCGATATGGAATGCCGGGCCATTCACGCGCCCGGACACTCTGCCGGAAGCCTTTGCTTCTACATTCCGAAAGAAAAGGCTCTGCTTGCGGGGGACGTGCTGTTTTACCGTTCCGTCGGGCGCTCCGACTTTCCCGGAGGGGATGCGGATACCCTGTGCCGTACGTTGCGCGAACGCATCTACACGCTGCCCTCCGACACTGTGGTGTACCCGGGACACGGCCCCGTCACCACTGTGGGCGACGAAGCGGCGCACAACCCCTTCTGCAGCATATGAACGGCTTTTCCTCCTCCGGCCGGCACACCCTGGTGCTGTCCTGCAGCCCCCGCAAAGCGGGAAACAGCGACAGCGCCGCCGAACTTGTCGGCGGGGAGTTTGCCGCGCGGCGGCCGGGGCTTTCCCTCTCCGTCCGCAGGCTCTCCGACATCGATATCCGGGCCTGTACGGCATGCGACTACTGTGCCGCCCATCCCGGCAGGTGTTCAATGGCCGGACTGGATGAAACCAACCGGCTGCTTTCCGCCCTCTGTGCGCCCAGCCCGGAGCTGCCCGTCAGCGTTATCGTTTCTCCCATTCATTTTTATCATCTCCCCGCACGGCTCAAGGCGCTGCTTGACCGCAGCCAGTACAGCTGGCATCTGCCTCCCGGAGAAAAGCCGGGGCGTGACGCGAAACTCGCCGTCGTGCTGCTGGCCGCCCGCAGACGGGGAGCCAGACTGTTTGAGGGTTCACTGCTGACGCTGCGCTATGTCGCTTCCGCTCTGGGGCTGGAACTTGTCGAGCCTCTGACGCTGTATGGTCTGGACGCTCCGGACGCATTGTCCCGCGACGGGGAAGCACAGGCCCGGGTGCGGGAATACGCCCGTTCGCTCGTCAGCCTGTCCTGATGCCGGAATGAACTTCCTTTTCCGCCGCATGCTGAACGCGCCGCGTCTCCTCGGAAGCCGCATCAAGGAATTTTCCGGAAGGCCGGGAAGCATGCTGGGTCTTGTCGAGAGCCGCTGCCCCATCTGTCACGGCGTCTTTGCGCCGGATCACTCCGGCCCTCTGGCGGCGGCCTGCCCCGCATGCCGGGCCTCCATGCCCCGCAGGGATGCCGGATACTGCCCGCACTGCGGGGAACTCACGGCTGACCCGCATGCCCCCTGTACTCCCTGCGGCAGATGCCTGAACGAAACGCCGCCCTGGGCAGACTTCCGTTTCCATGGCGTGTTTGAAGGCGCCCTGCGCGAGGCCCTGCACCGCGCCAAATTCTCTGAAGACAGCGCCTGCCTTGCTCTGCTTGCCTCCATTCTTGACAGTCTCTGCCGGGAACTCCCTGAAGCGGACGCCATTGTTCCCATGCCCCTGCACCCGGCCAGACTGCGCGCCCGCGGTTTTAACCAGTGCCGGGAAATGGCGCGCCTTGCGGCGCACCGCCGAAAACTGCCCATACGCGACGACCTGCTGCTCAGAACCCGCAGTGCGCCTCCTCAGACATCTCTTTCCCGCAGGGACAGACTGACCAACCTCAACCATGTCTTTGCCGCTTCGCCCCTTGCCGGGGGACTGCGTCTGCTGCTGGTGGACGACACCGCCACAACGGGAACCAGCCTGCGCAAGGGCGCAGAAGCACTGATCCGGGCCGGAGCCGTCCGCGTGGATGCAGTGGTGATTGCCCGCGCCGGCCGCCATGACACAGGAGGATACTGATTCCATGGACAGCGTATGGACAGAACTTGCCGTCTCTCTGCTCGCCCCCATGAGCCGCGTTCTCACCGGACTCGCGGCCGGGCTTTTTGCCGCATCGTTCATTGAAGGCATGCAGTGGACGCGCCATCTGGCAAAACTGGCCGCGCCCCTGATCCGCAGAGCAAGGCTGGGGGATGTTCCGGCGGCGGCCTTTGCACTGGCCTTCTTCTCGCCCGCCTCGGCCAACGCGCTGCTGGGCGACGCCCATGCGCGGGGCGAACTCTCCCAGCGGGCCGTGATTCTGTCCAACCTGTTTAACAGCCTGCCCTCATGGCTGACGCATACGCCTTCCATCTTCTTTCTTACATGGCCGGTTCTGGGTTTCCCCGCAGTCATTTATACAGCGCTGACCCTGCTGGCCGCGGCAATGCGCACACTGCTCACCGTGGGCCTGGGCAGACTGCTGCTTCCGCCCCTGCCTTCGGAAAAGGAAAAGAAAGCCGACCCCGGCTGCACACCTCCCGGCTCCTGCTCGCCGCTTTCAGCCGCCTTCTGGCGCAAGGGGCTGGATTCCGCTCTGAAACGCTTCCGCCGCCGCCTGCCCCGGCTGCTGTATATGGCTGTACCCATCTATGTTCTGATGTTCTTTCTCCAGCGCGCCGGACTCTTTGAGGCCGCCGAGGCATGGCTGGCGGAACACGCTGGTTTTTCGGGCGTTCTGCGTCCCGAGGCTCTGGGAGTCATCGTGCTGTATATGGCTGCCGAACTGGGAGCCGCTGTGGCCGCAGCAGGCTCACTGCTGCACGGCGGGGGGCTGGGCACACCGGAAGTGGTGCTGGCGCTGCTGGTGGGCAATGTGCTGTCCACCCCGATGCGCGGGCTGCGTCATCAGCTCCCTTCCTACGCGGCCTATTACCCCACCGCTCTGGCCATAAAGCTTATCGTCATCAATCAGGGCCTGCGCGCCCTGAGCATGATCGCCATGACAGCGGTTTACTGGGCGCTGGCGTTCTAGGGCATCCTGCCCTTGAATGGCTGTATCGGCATATCCTGCTGCCGTATGCACACGAGATACGCCCCAGTATGGGCGTCGGAAGGCAAGTGCTTTAAGGCGACATCGGACAGGGGGAACTTCGCCGCGATATTCCGCTCTGCTCCGAACCCTTCTTGCCAGCGAATCGCGCGCCTGTTATGCCACAAGACGTTATGACGGAACTTCCCATCAATCCTGAATCCCCCTGGCTGGCCCCGCTTGCGGGATGGTCCGATCTGCCCTTCCGCCTGCTCTGTCGTGAACGCGGAGCCGCCGTCTGCTGTACTGAAATGGTCAGTGCCAAAGGACTGGTCTACGGCGGCAGAAATACGGAAGAACTGCTTGCCACCCGGCAGGATGATGCCCCGCTCGTCGTGCAGGTTTTCGGTTCCGAGGCCTCATTCATGGAACAGGCCGTGCGGATGCTGCGTGAACGCGGATTTGGATGGTTCGACGTCAACATGGGTTGTTCCGTGCCCAAGGTCAACAAGACCGGCTCCGGTTCAGCGCTGCTCCGTACCCCGGAACTGGCGCTTGAAGTGGCCGAAGCCGTCATTCGCGCTGCGGGCCACGGCCGCGCGGGCTTCAAGCTGCGCCTTGGGTGGGACAGACCCGCTCCCGGTCAGCGTCCGATCTGCCATGAACTCGCCCGCCGCCTTGCCGACCTCGGGGCCGGCTGGATTACGCTGCATCCCCGTTATGCCCGGCAGGGCTTTTCCGGTGTGGCGGATCGCTCCGCCCTGGCTGAAATGGCAGAGAACCTCCCCCTGCCGCTTATCGCCAGCGGAGACCTGTTCAGCGCCGAAGACGGCATACGCGTTTTGCGAGAGTGCGGCGTTTCAGCGGTAATGTATGCGCGGGGGGCCATGGCCGATCCCGGCATCTTCGCCCGGCATCGCGCGCTGCAGGCAGGACACGCGCTCCCTTCGCCTGACAGGGAGGAACTGGCGGCACTGATCCGCCGTCATGCCGAACTGGCCCGGGAGCTGGCTCCGCGCACCGCCCTTCTGAAGATGCGCACCTTTGTGCCACGATATCTCAAGAGCCTTGACGGAGCGCGGAACTTGCGCCGGCGTCTTATTCAATGTACGGAATGGACGGAACTTGACGACATCATCAATGCCATAGCCTCGGGCGAACCTGCCTGAGCCGTTGCGGTAGGCCATGCACGATCAGGTCAATATCTGCGATCTCGCCTTTGGAGAGCTGGAAGCCTTTGTCACCGGAGAGCTGGGTCTGCCCAGATTCCGGACGCTCCAGATATGGCAATGGATCTGGCGCAGAAACGCCCGCGCGTTTGACGACATGACGGATATCGCAAAAGATGTGCGCGTCCGGCTTGCGGAGCGCTGCCGCATTGTCTGGCCGGAAATTTCCCTGGTGCGAAAAAGCGAAGACGGCACCGTCAAATTCCTGCTGCGTCTGGCCGACGGCGAACATGTGGAAACCGTGCTTATCCCCAGTACAGACAAGGCCGGAACAACGCGCATGACCCAGTGTCTGTCCACCCAGGTAGGCTGTGCCATGGCCTGCACCTTCTGCAGCACTGGCAAGCTCGGCTTTACCCGCAACATGAGCATGGGAGAAATTCTCGGACAGGTGCAGGCCGCCCGCGCATGGCTGGGTGACACCCTGCCGGAAAGGCCCATCATCCGGAATCTTGTGTATATGGGCATGGGCGAACCGCTGCTGAACCTCAAGGAAGTGATGAAGTCGCTGGAAACCCTGCACCACCAGCGCGGACTGGCCTTTTCCGCCCGGCGCGTTACCGTTTCCACCTGCGGCATCAAAAACGGACTTAGGGAACTTGGCGACAGCGGGCTGGCCTATCTGGCCGTTTCTCTGCACGCTCCCACCCAGGAACTCCGGGAACGTCTGATGCCCCGCGCGGCCCGCTGGCATCTGGACGATCTGCTTGCCGCTCTGGAAAGTTATCCGCTCAAGACCCGGGAACGGATTACCCTGGAATATCTCGTCATCGGAGGGCTCAATGACGGCCCCGAGCAGGCTCGTCAACTGGTGCGCATCTGCTCCCGCCTCAAGGCCAAGCTCAATCTCATTCCCTACAATCCCACGCCGGACTCGCCCTACTCCCCTCCCTCACCGGAGGGATTGCTGGCTTTTGAAAAAATGCTCTGGAACAAAAATATCACGGCCATCGTACGCAAAAGCAAGGGACAGGATATTGAGGCGGCCTGCGGACAGTTGCGGGCGGCGCAGGATGCAGGCATGTTCGGGAACGCCTGAACCTTTGCGGCCCCCCTGCCGGACTCTGAAGCATACTGCGCTATCCGGTTTTCAGAGGCGAACCACTTTTACTCTCCATTCCATCCTTTTTTATCCTGATCGGGCATGCTCTCATTGAGAATATCTGCGATCCGCCCCTATGTTCTGCCCCGCAGCCTTCACGCCTGAAACCTGAGCCGGAGCTTGACGCCGCAAGTAAATTGCGACAGTTCCGGAGAAAGGGCGGCGGAGTCTCGCTTCGCCCGGCTTCATGGGCAACTCTCAAAGTCAGCTCTACTCCGGGACCAGAGTGATAGCGCGTGCGGAGCGCACATTTTCGCTGCGGCACGGGCGGCAACGCATGCTGCCGCAAAGACAGCCCGTATTCCCCACGGCAAGACGCAGCATGTCTCCGGCATGTCTCCACGTTCGGATCGTCTGCGCCTTCGTGAAGCTGCGCTATCTTTACCGCCTCCATCCGCAAGGCTCCTGCGCCGCCTGACGGCGCCGCCCCCTCGCCTTTGCTCCGCGAAACATTGCTTCCGCGGCCTCCTGATGACACTCGCCCGATCTTGTCGATACCCGCTCCCGCCTGTGTTCTGCACACAAAACGCGGCGCTCGCACTCCTTGTCCCCGAAGATGCCGCATTACCACGCGGCGGCGTGTCTTCATCTCTGATCCCGATGCCGCATGCCCGCTCTGCCCGACAACAGGCACGCCCCTGCAGGTCTCCAGGCTCGCTGCGCTCGCGCCTCCGGCGATCACGGCCATTCTCAGTTCCACGCTGTGACAGAGCCTTGAAGTTAAATTGCCCTTGATAACATTTTTGTAAAATTTGCCCGTAAGCCGGGCATATTGATATGGCATATAGTCCTATACATATCGACACGTTCTTCCCCCAAAACTTCTTCTTATCTCTATTCATCCAAAATATCTGACATTATATTTACTATTCGGAATGTATATCTATCTTGTTACACAAGGTACAATATTTTTTCTTGCCTTTTCATTCAATTTTCATAATTATACATTATTGTAAATTTTGTCCCAACCGTTTCTTCCGGCAGGTGTTCCATGTTCACGATTTTTGAAAACGCCCTTTCAACCCTGAACTCCATCGTCTGGGGACCCGGCATGCTGATTCTCCTGGTCGGCACCGGTCTGTATCTCACTCTTCGCCTGCGCTTCCTGAGCCTGCGCTCCATCCCCAAAGGATTCAGACTGCTCTGGCAGGGACGCTCCAAGCTCGATTCAGTGGAGGGCGAACTTTCCCCCTTCAATGCGCTGATGACGGCGCTTGCGGCAACCGTGGGCACGGGCAATATTGTGGGCGTGGCCACCGCAATTCTTGCGGGCGGCCCCGGAGCGGTGTTCTGGATGTGGTGTACCGCTCTGGTGGGCATGGCGACCAAATTTGCGGAAACCGTGCTGGCTGTGCATTATCGTGAGGTCACGCCGGCCGGAAACGTGGTAGGCGGCCCCATGTATTACATTAAAAACGGTCTTGGTCCGAAATGGACGTGGATGGGGACAGCCTTCGCCATCTTTGGCGGCATCGCCTGTTTCGGCATCGGCAACATGACACAGAGCAACGCCATCTCCGGGTCACTGGCCACCGCTTTCGGTATTTCCCCAAAGCTTACGGCTGCGGTCATCTTCATATTGCTGGCTGTGGTGATTCTGGGCGGAGTCAGCCGCATCGGCGCGGTCTCCGGCAAACTGGTGCCGCTCATGGCCGCCTTCTACATTGCATGTTCGCTGGTCATCATAGCCATACATATTGAAGATGTGCCGCGCATCTTCGTTCTGATTATCGAAGAGGCGTTCACGCCCACGGCGGCTCAGGGCGGCTTTCTCGGCGCGACAGTATGGATGGCCATACGCTACGGCGTGGCGCGCGGCGTATTCTCAAACGAAGCGGGCCTGGGCAGCGCGGCCATCGCCCATGCCACAGCCACCACGGAAAATCCTGTAGCCATGGGTTTCATCGGTATGCTGGGCACCTTCATCGACACCATCATTGTATGCAGCATGACGGCCTTTTCCATTCTCGTCACCGGCGTATGGACAGCCCCGGACGCGAATGGGGCGGCCCTGACTTCCGTGGCATTCAATGCCGTTCTGCCCGGTGCAGGCTCATTTCTGGTCACGATCTCTCTGGCCTTTTTCGCCTTTTCCACCATCCTAGGCTGGTGCGTCTATGGTGAACGGTGCTGGGTCTATCTGCTGGGAGACCGGGCGCTCAAACCTTTCCGCATCATCTTCACCATTGTCGCTCCTATTGGCGCTCTCTCCCAGCTTGATACCGTGTGGACGATCTCCGATACCTTCAATGCGCTCATGGCCATTCCCAACCTGATCGGGCTGCTGCTTCTGACTCCGGTTGTTCTCAAACTGGTGAAGGAAGACGAAAAGAAGCTGGAAGAAGAACTGCGGAATAAGGGACTGTAGAGGGTTTCGCCATTCGAAGCAGTCTCCCTT
>UMHC01002691.1_pt1 | contig 56614 bp, 44 predicted proteins | sample 1965381 | NCBI WGS metagenome assembly UMHC01 (sample SAMEA4836083, study PRJEB28245) | human gut metagenome | biome: gut microbiome; material: fecal sample | place: Denmark | collected 2008 | reverse complement strand
GGGCACAAAGCACACCACGCGCATGCTTCAACATGAAGTTCACTTTTTCTGGCGTGATCTTCTCGGCCGCAATAATCAGGTCGCCCTCATTCTCGCGGTCCTCATCGTCCACTATTATCACAAAATTACCAACCTTGAAGTCTTCAATGGCTTCTTCAATGGTATTCAGCTTTACTTTTTCCATACCTCTCGTCAATATATAATGGTTATTTATTCTTGTCTTTTTCTATCAGCAAGACCACGTCATTATTAGTCTTGATGATACGTTCCAGATCTTTGTATAAGCGCAATCGGAAAGCCCAAATGCGGAAATAAAAGAAAAGTCCCACTGGCAAAACAATACCGCAAGCCAGATTGAGCCAATAATTGCGGAAAGGACGCGTATGTGCATGAACAGGAATGATCGGATAATTGTTCAGCACCATCAGCAAACTGACCGAACGGGTATTTGCCATTTCCTCAACCAACTCTTCCATGCGGTCACTGATCTTTTCCACTTCTTCGTCACGTCCTTCCGACATCCATAAGTTCAGATAATTCGGCGCACGTTTCAGATTGCGTTTCTCTAAATATTCACGACATTGTGCAGACAATGCCTCCAAATCGGCAGGCAAACGGTTATAATCAGGATCATGGATAATGACTTCCTTACGGAACAAGTGACGTACACTGCGTATTCCGACAATTTTCTTAAACCAGTTGATATAGGCATCTGCGTTCAACACCACAGAGTCATTGTTCGATTTATAGGTAAGGAATGCGCCAAGAGGTGCCAAGACAGCCGTACTGGTCCACATACCCATCCAGACAATCCACTTACCGTCTCGAGCCATTTTATAACCGGTATTGTTTATGATATAATAGATAATGAATATAACCACTGACACTACAACCGGCATACCAAGTCCTCCTTTACGAATAATACCTCCTAAAGGAGCTCCGATAAAAAGGAATATCAGGCAAGCCAACGAAAGCGTCAGTTTTTCATGCCAGGCAGTCATGTGACGACGCAAGCTGGTGTCAGTAGACGAAATATTGAAGCTTTTGAAACTCCAGTCACTCCCTACACTCTGTGCGCGGTTGATTGCCGCATTTACAATCGTCTGCTTCTCTGCCAACGTCTTCGAAGCATACAAGCTATCTACATCGTAATAGGCCCAATTAGCTTCTTGAATCTTCAGCGTATCCGCTTTCGACAGCGATGATGTAGAAACACTGTACGTATTCGCCATAACCTCCTTATAATACGCCCTTCCGATACTATCATTGCGCACGGTCATCGAGTCAATACCCGCCTGAAGCATACGCATGTCTTTACTGTTCGACTGTCCGCTCATAATTCCCTCATCGGCCATATTAAAGTCTGAGTCGAATTCAATAATAGCATGCTTTTCCCTAAATGTCTCCCGACGATAAGGAACATTCTTTTGACTCATGTTCTGAGATTTCAGGTTCTCGAATTGTTCGCCATTATATAGATGCAGATACAAATGCTGCTTATCAGCTGTCATTTCCAGACGTCCTGAATCGGATTTAATAATTTGTGCATTCTCGAATCCCTTCTCAAAATTATAGATCAGCACATCATAAAGCATACCCGTATCGCGGTCCTTCTTCTTTACATACAAATTATAACCATCGATTTCATCATAAAAAACACCCTCAGGAATATCCAATTCGGGCGATTTCTGCTTCATGGAAATTAACAAGGTCCACAATTTTGTCTGAGCCTTAGGACCTATGACATTCTGAAAGTAAAAGGAAACACAACAAATGAACGTTATGAAAACAATCAGCGGCCTCATAATCCTGGCCAAAGAAATACCAGCCGCCTTCATGGCAAGCAATTCAAAGCGTTCACCAAAGTTACCGAAAGTGATAAGAGCCGCCAACAGGACAGCAAGCGGCAAGGACGCAGGAACCAGTGTCAAAGCCGAATAAAAGAAGAACTGTCCCAGTACCGTCATTTCCAATCCCTTTCCCACCATTTCATCCACATATTTCCATAGGAACTGCATCATGAAGATGAAAAGACAAATGAAAAAGGTACCGGCAAAAAGCAGGCAAAAACTCTTCAGAATAAATATATCTAACTTTTTTATGCGCAGCATGTTACTTATCTCATACGATGAAGGCACAAAAGTAGTATAAAAATGGGAGTATGTGAAATTTTTAATTGAAAGTTAACTAAAAGCCACATACCCGACGCAAGGTTTCCACTTGCGAATCCCACAATTCACGCATATCATCCACTTCGTTTTCAGCCGCAAAATCTATGATTTCAAGTGTGAAATCATTAGTCAGTTCACTGTTGGACATTCTGAATTCAAAATAATCCCGTGAATTTTTCAAATCTGTCCACCGAAAACGAATGAAAGAATAAGCACGTACTGCTATTATTTCAGCACTTCTCGATTCTGTTTTTCCCCAAAAAAAAGTCACAGTCTTGTTATCCGACTGAACACCATCGGCAAACCAGCCTTCCAGGCCACTTGGAGTACTGATTGCATTCCAAAGAATTGTCTTGGAAGTCGCATTCAACGGATACTGCAAATGTATTTTCTGCTTTTCCATGATTTCATTGTTCAATTGCGTCGCCAAGATATAACTTTATTTCTAATTACGGAAAACTATTTTGCATTTTTATAATCCCTGCTATCACACAAACAACATAGTAATCTGATTGTAAACCACATACACTCATTCATAAAGAACCAACTTTTCTCAATAATCATCTCCAGCCCAATCGTTTTGTGCCACAAAGCACAAAAAAAGGAGAAAAAAGAGAGAAATATTTTGGAGGTTTAAATAAAAGTCGTATCTTTGCACCCGCAATCGAGAAACGATGGCGGGATAGCTCAGCTGGTTAGAGCGCATGATTCATAATCATGAGGTCCCCGGTTCAATCCCGGGTCCCGCTACCACAAAAAATTCAGACTGTTGAGTGGCTTCCACACTTGGCGGTCTTTTTTTATGACAACTCCCTGGAGTTTATATACAAACTCGGCTCAACATAACAAACTCCAGGGAATGATTTTCATCTATTCATCAGATAGTTTTTGAACGCAGCAAACTCTTTCGACATCGCTACGCTTTTCTTTTCGCCTCTCATGAAAGCCTGCAATTTGGCAGGTATATCCACTTCTTCACCGATGATTTTCTCTACCGTATCCTTGAACTTGGCGGGATGGGCCGTCTCCAGGAAGATACCTGTTTCGCCCGACTTCAATCCTTCGGACAGGGCACGATAGCCACAAGCGCCATGCGGGTCGAGCAGGTAATGATGCGCCTGCCATACGTTCTTCACCGTTTCAGCTATCTGTTCGTCGGTATAGGTAGCCCCACTGATGTCGGCACAGATAGCGTCATGGCTATTGCCATAAAGATCGAGCACACGGGCAAAGTTGCTGGGCGCACCCACATCCATGGCGTTGGCAATAGTGGCTACCGACGGACGAGGTGAATAGACACCTGTCTGCAAGTATTGGTAGAAGATGTCGTTACGATTGTTGGCGGCGATGAAGCGCTTTACGGGCAGCCCCATGCGTTTGCCAAAGAGCCCTGCCGTGATGTTTCCGAAATTGCCGCTGGGTACACAGACAACAACGTTATCGACTTTACCCGCCTTCTTCAGTTGAGCGTAGGCGTAGAAATAATAGAAGGCCTGCGGCAGGAAGCGAGCCACGTTGATGGAGTTGGCGCTCGTCAGCTGCATGTGGGCGTTCAGCTCCTTGTCCATGAAGGCTGCCTTTACCAGCGCCTGGCAATCGTCGAAAGTGCCGTCCACTTCGAGGGCGGTGATGTTCTGCCCGAGGGTCGTAAACTGTTTCTCCTGTATCTCGCTCACCTTACCTTTGGGATAGAGCACATAGATGTGGATACCCTCCACCCCCAAGAAGCCATTGGCCACTGCGCTGCCTGTGTCGCCCGAAGTGGCTACCAGTACATTGACCTGCCGCTTGCCCTCCTTGCGGATAAAGTGCCCCAGCAGACGTGCCATGAAGCGGCCGCCTACATCCTTGAAAGCCAGCGTAGGGCCATGGAAAAGCTCCAGCGAATAGATGTTGTCTGACACGGGCACCAGCGGTGCGTCGAAGTTCAGCGTGTCGCAGACAATCTGCTTCAAGGTGTCGGCCGGTACGTCTTCGCCAAAGAAGGCATCGGCCACACGGCAGGCAATCTTCTGAAAGCTGAGATCCTCGATGTGGTCGTAAAACGATGCGGGCAGCGACTTGATGACATCGGGCATGTAAAGTCCCTTGTCTGCGGCCAGTCCTTTGACAACGGCCTCTTCCAGGCTGACATTGCGTTCCTGTTGGTTGGTGCTATAGTATTTCATGTTTTTTCGGTATTTGGGTTATTTCATAAATTCGTTCATAAACTCGTCTTCCTTCATCAGGCCATAAGCGCCGTTGCAGGCCGCCACTTCGTCGAAGGTCTGCACCTCGTCGGGTTCGATGCCCGGATACCAGATGAGGAAAGGTACAGGTTCGGCCGTATGCGTGCGCAGTTCGCAGGGCGTGGGATGATCAGGCAGGACAGCAATGGCTATCGGTTCGTCCCAATCCTTCACCACCTCGTAGATGGGGCCAATGGCGCGACTGTCCAAGTTCTCGATGGTGCGTATCTTCAAGTCCACATCGCCCTCGTGGCCCGCCTCGTCACTGGCCTCCACATGAAGGTAAACGAAGTCGTCGGTCTTCAGCGCCTCGAGCGCAGCGGCAGCCTTGTTTTCGTAGTTGGTATCATACAAGCCGGTGGCGCCCTCTACTGTCAGACGTCGCAGACCTGCATAGTAACCGATACCATTGATCAGGTCGACGGCTGAAATGACACTGCCCTTGCGGATTTGGGGATATTTCTCGGCCAGCGGCTCCATCTGCGGACGATAGCCTGGACTCCATGGCCAGATGCTGTTGGCAGGATCCTTCCCCTCGGCCTTGCGCTTCAGGTTGAGCGGATGGTCTTCGAGCAATTCCTGCGAGCGCACGATCAGCTCATTGATCAGGTCGGCTGTCTGCTGGGGTGTAAGTTCGGCACCGCCTTCGGGCTGGGTAATGTGTTCCGTACCTGGCATAGGCTTCACCATCAGAGGGCGGTAGGGCTTGAGCGGCACGTCGTGAGGCGGTGTACAATCGATACGTTTGTCGCCTCCCTTGATCACCAGCAGATGGCGGTATTGCACACCTGTATAGAAGTGTACCCGCTCGTTTCCCAACTTCTCCTGAAGATACTTCACCAATATGTCGGCTTCGGGTGTTGTGATGTGGCCAGCCGAATGGTTCTTCAGCAGGTCGCCTTCGATACAGATGATGTTGCATCGCATAGCCATCTCGCCCGGCTTCAGGTCAACACCGATACTGGCGGCTTCCAGCGGGCCACGTCCTTCGTACACCTTGGGCAAGTTGTAACCCATGACCGACATGTTGGCTACCTCGCTGCCCGGATGAAAGCCTTCGGCCACAGTAACGAGACGTCCTGTACGCCCCATGCGGGCCAGCTTGTCCATGTAGGGTGTATGGGCGGCCTGCAGCAACGTCTTGCCGCCCAGCGACTTGACAGGCCAGTCGGCCATGCCGTCGCCCAATATAATGATGTGTTTCATTTCTTTAATGGATAATTGAGAATGGAAAATTGAAAATGGACGTATCGATATTTGCGAATAATCCATTATCCATTGTCCATTCTCCATTGATTAAACGTTCGCAATGCTCATGATGTCGGCAAAGACGCCAGCGGCCGTCACACTGGCTCCTGCGCCATAGCCTTGAATCATCATTGGATATTCGCGGTAACGTTCGGTGGTGAGCAGGATAATGTTGTTGCTGCCCTCCAAGCCATAGAAAGGATGGCCGATGCCCACTTCCTGCAGGCCTACCGAAGCTTTGCCATCCTCCAGACGGGCCACGAAACGCCAATGTTTCTTTTCGGCCTCGAGCACCTGGCGACGAGCTTCGAAGTCGGCATCCAATGTAGGCACTTTCTTCCAGAAGTCGTCCAAGGAACCTTCGAAGAAGTCGTCGGGCACGAAGAGATGTTTCTCCACGTCGTCCTGCTCCAGACGGTAACCGGCTTCACGCGCCAGGATGACCAGCTTGCGGATAACGTCCTTGCCGCTGAGGTCGATGCGCGGATCGGGTTCGGAGTAGCGCTCTTCCTGCGCCATGCGGATAGTCTGGCTAAAGGGCACGTCGGCACTGATCTTGTTGAAGATATAGTTCAGCGTTCCGCTCAACACGGCCTCGATCTTCAGGATCTTGTCGCCGCTATGGATAAGGTCGTTGATGGTATTGATGATGGGCAGACCTGCGCCTACATTGGTTTCGAAGAGGTACTTCACCCCACGTTGGCGGGCTATCTGCTTCAGTTCACGATAGTTTTCGTACTCCGACGAGGCGGCAATCTTGTTGGCGGCCACCACGGACACGTTGTGTTGCAGCAAGTCTTTGTAGAGAGAAGCAACACCCGCGCTGGCTGTACAGTCGACAAACACCGAATTGAAGATGTTCATGCCGATAATCTCGTTACGCAACACGCCCAGCGAGCTGTCCATCCCCTTCTGCTTCAAGTCCTCGCGATAGTGCTCCAGGTCGATGCCTTCGCGGCAGAAGAGCGCTTTCGAAGCGTCGGCAATACCCACCACATTCAGCTGGAGACCGTTCTCCTGCATCAACTTCTGGCGCTGACTCTGAATTTGTTCGATGAGACTTCCACCTACCGTGCCGATGCCACAGATGAAGAGGTTGAGCACCTGGTATTCGGAAAGGAAGAACGAGTCGTGGATGACGTTGAGCGACTTGCGGAGCGACTTGCTTTCGACTACGAATGAAATGTTCGTCTCCGAAGCACCCTGCGCACAAGCTATCACATTGATACCGTTGCGTCCCAGCGTGCCGAACAGCTTGCCTGCGATACCCGGCGTATGCTTCATGTTCTCGCCTACGATAGCGACCGTAGCCAGGTTCTTCTCCGCCTGGATGGGCGAGATTTCACCCATCTCGATTTCCTTGGCAAATTCTTCGGTCAGCACGGCACAAGCCAGATCGGCGTCGGCATTGCGCACACCGATAGAAGTAGAATTTTCCGACGACGCCTGCGACACGAGGAACACGCTGATGCCGTTTTTGGCCAACGCCTTAAAGATGCGGTAGTTCACACCGATAACGCCTACCATACCCAGACCCTGGACCGTGATCAGCGTGGTGTCGTTGATGGACGAGATACCCTTGATGGGCTTGCTCTGCGGATCGGATACCTCCTGCTTGATGATGGTTCCTTCGCCTTCGGGGTTGAAGGTATTCTTGATAAGGATGGGGATGTTCTTGTGGCAAACGGGGTAGATCGTGGGCGGATAGACCACCTTGGCGCCGAAGTTACACAACTCCGTAGCCTCCACATAGCTCAGCTCGTTGATGGTGTAGGCAGTAGAAATGACGCGCGGATCGGCAGTCATGAAGCCGTCCACGTCGGTCCATATCTCCAACGAGTCGGCATCGAGAGCGGCTGCGATGATGGCGGCCGTATAGTCAGAACCGCCCCGTCCCAGGTTGGTCACGTCGCCTGTCGTCACGTCGGTGGCAATGAAGCCAGGCACCAGCGAACGTTTGGGCAGGTTGGCAAAGGTGCTACGCACCAGTCGGTTGGTCAGTTCCTTGTCGAGCACATGCTTGGAAAACTTCTTTTCCGTCTTGATGAACTGGCGCGAGTCAAACCATTCGGCTCCCGTCAGCTGGGCAGCAATGATAGACGAAATGCGCTCGCCGTAGCTCACGATGGTATCCGACGTTTTCTGCGACAGGTCCTTGATGAGGTAGATACCTTGGAAGATATCTTTCAGCTCGTTCAGCAGTTCGCCCACCTTATGTTGCAATTCCATCTGTTGAGGACCGGCCGGAAAAGCCTCTCTGATCATCTCCACATGGCGGAATACGATTTCACGGAAACCATCCTCGTAAGAGGCATCACCAGCCGCCGCTTTGCGGGAAGTATCTATCAGCTTGTCCGTAATGCCTCCCAAAGCCGAAACAACCACAATCACCGGCTCGTCTGCGGCCTCTACTATCTTTTTGACGCTCAAAATGCTTTTTGCGGAACCTACTGACGTTCCGCCGAATTTCATAACTTTCATTTCTCTGTATATAGATTGAAAGGGTGATACAATGTGTCGGAAGCAAACACCTCGAAAGGGTCTGCACTGACGTTCCTGAAAATGTAAAATTGAAAAACTGCTGAAAAAATAGTGTAACACGTAGAAACACAAATACTATCCCCTAACCCCTAAGGGTCATGGTACACATGGATGTCCCTGTATAAAAATAGTATCCGTTCATAGTCTCTGTTCCTTCGTTGTTTTTTGATAGGTTGCCGCAAATATAGCAATAAAAACATTCAATCTAACACTTTTCCCCACTTTTTTGCGATAAAAGTGCAGAAAGCGCCCCAAAAGTCAAGACAAATGTCCGAAAGCGCCCTTCTATTTTTCTATTTCCACAGGCGGAAAACAGAACATTCCGCGCTACTTTTCTTTCATTTTGTCAACACTTTAAAGAAATATAACTATATTTGCAGAGAAATTGTGAAATAAAACATTGTATGGTCGCCAATAATACTTCCGTTTTGCTAATATACACCGGCGGTACTATCGGAATGATAGAAAACCCCGAGACAGGTGCACTGGAAAACTTCAACATGGAGCAGCTCCAGAAGCACATTCCCGAGCTGCAAAACTTCGGTTTCTGCATCGACACATATCAGTTCGACCCTCCAATGGATTCGTCGGACATGGATCCCGAGGCATGGCAACGACTGGTGCGCATCATTAGCGACCACTACGACCAGTACACGGGCTTCGTCATCCTGCACGGCACCGATACGATGGCCTACACGGCTTCGGCACTGAGCTTCATGCTTGAAAACCTGAACAAGCCCGTCATCCTGACCGGTTCGCAGCTGCCCATCGGCGTCCTGCGTACCGATGGCAAGGAAAATCTGCTGACCAGCATCGAGATAGCCACCGCCTGCCATCCCAACGGACGCCCCGTGGTACCCGAAGTCTGCATCTTCTTCGAAAACCACCTGATGCGCGGCAACCGTACCACCAAGATGAACGCCGAAAACTTCAATGCTTTCCGCTCGTTCAACTACCCCAACCTGGCGTCGGCCGGTATCCACATTAAATATAATAATGTGCAAATCCACGCCCATCCCAGCGCAGCTGCGCTGAAACCCCACTACCTGCTGGATACCAACATTGCCATCCTGAAGCTCTTCCCCGGCATTCAGGAAAACATTGCAGCCTCCCTACTGGCCACCGAAGGGCTGAAAGCCGTGGTGCTCGAAACCTATGGCTCGGGCAACGCCCCCCGCAAGGAGTGGTTCCTCCGCCTTCTGCAAGCCGCCAGCCAGCGGGGAATCGTCATTGTCAACGTCACCCAATGCCATGCCGGCATGGTCGAGATGGAGCGCTACGAGACGGGCTACTGGCTGATGCAGGCCGGCGTGGTGAGCGGCTACGACAGCACCACCGAATCGGCCGTCACCAAGCTGATGTTCCTCCTGGGTCACAATTACGGTCCCGACGAAGTGCGCCGCCTGATGACTGTCCCCCTGGCAGGCGAAATCACCGTTTGACCCCTATTCCACCGGTGTCAGCTTGCCCGTCACGGAGTCGATGATGTAGCCCGACACGCGTATGTCGTGCGGGATGAGCGGATGGTTCAGGATGGCGTCCACCGTCTGTCGAACCGACTTCTCCGTATCGCCGAAGCCATAAAGCCACGACTCGAAGTCCACGCCACAGAAGCGCATCATGTCAATCGTCTCCTGCTTGATGCCCCGCGCCTTCATGTGGGCTATCATCTGTTCGCTGCTCATGTGGCACGCCCCGCAGTCGGAGTGGGCAATGACCATCACTTCCGTCACACCCAGTTCGTAAATGGCCACCAGCAGACTGCGAATCACGCTCCCAAAGGGGTGTGAGATGATGCCTCCCGCATTCTTGATCATCTTCACGTCGCCGTTCTTGATGCCCAGTGCAGCGGGCAACAGCTCCGTCAACCGCGTATCCATGCACGACAGGATGGCTATCTTCTTGTCGGGATACTTTGTCGTGATAAACCGTTCATAACCCTTTTCGTCCACAAACTGCTTGTTGTATTTCAGAATTTCATCAATCATACGTTTCCTTACCTTTTTTGAGTGAAAACTGTTTCGGAGAGAATACTTCGGCAGGCCGGCATCCGCCACACTTCTCCCCTTGCGTCGATACAGCAAATTTAAAGCTTCACTACGTAACGACCAAAAACAAGCCTCCTATAACCCCTAAAAATCTGTTAACAAAAACCGAATTTCATGTTAACAAAAACTAAACCGTTGATCTACAAGAACAAGCAGCACGCCCACTCCACACACCCCTTACAGCTGACAGTTGACAGTTTATAAAATCAGGGAGAAACAGAGAGAAAAATTGATAATTATAGTTTATATTATATATATATTTATATATATATAATATAAAAGTTGTAAGCGCTTTTTTCCAGACTGAAATTAGAAAACTGTCAACTGTCAGCTGTAAGGGAAATCCTGCAATTTCCAGCCTTACAGTTGACAGTTGACAGTTCTCGTTTTTCATTCACACACCAAATGCATTCCATTCATAAAAATACATAGTGACAGCGTAACGAAAAGAAAACGACGTCCTGCCAGCGCGAAAACGTTGTTTTCCACACTGGAAACCAATGAACTAGTTTTATTAACACAAAAACAAGATTTTGTTAACAGATTTTTAGCGATTACAGAGGACCAAATTTTGGACCGTACAAAAAGAAGGAGTATCTTTACAGCGTCGATAACGGAAACGACGACGGATGCCGGCCCCGGCGGAGTTCTCCGAAAAAAGAGTGGAAACGAAAGCATATACACAGAAAAAAGCAACAAATGTCCGTCAACAATCGGGACAACAGAAAGAGAAAAGCTGGCAAGGTACAGCCAAACAAGAGAAGGGCGAAAAAGCCGAAAACTATGTTTTCGCTTTGTGCTTCTCCCGGTTTGCACTATCTTTGAAGCCACAATCTTTTTAAACGTTCTGATATGGCCAAAGAAAAAACCGTGTACGTATGCAGCAACTGCGGACAGGAGTCGCCCAAGTGGCAGGGAAAGTGCCCTGCGTGCGGGCAGTGGAATACCTTCGTCGAGGAAATCGTGCGCAAGGAACCCGTAGCCCGACGGCCCGAGGCAGGCATCGCGCCGACGAAAGCCAAACCCGTGACGCTGGACGAGATAGAGGCCGCAGACGAACCACGCATCGACCTGCACGACGCCGAGCTGAACCGCGTGCTGGGCGGTGGACTGGTACAGGGGTCGCTGGTGCTGATAGGCGGTGAGCCGGGTATCGGCAAATCGACCCTGGTGCTGCAGACTGTCCTGCGACTGACGGAGAAGCGCGTACTCTACGTCTCGGGTGAGGAAAGTGCCCGCCAGCTGAAGCTGCGTGCCGAGCGACTGACCAAGCAGTCGTCAGACTGCCTCATCGTCTGCGAAACGTCGCTCGAACAGATCTATGTCCACATCAAGAACACCCGTCCCGACCTGGTCATCATCGACTCCATACAGACCATCTCGACCGAAGCGCTGGAGTCCTCGCCCGGCAGCATCGCCCAGGTGCGCGAGTGTGCCGCCAGCATCCTGCGCTTTGCCAAGGAGACGCATACGGCGGTCATCCTCATCGGCCACATCAACAAGGAAGGCAGCATCGCGGGCCCCAAGGTGCTGGAACACATTGTGGACACCGTCCTCCAGTTCGAGGGCGACCAGCACTACCTGTACCGCATCCTGCGCAGCATCAAGAACCGCTTCGGCAGCACCGCCGAGCTGGGCATCTACGAGATGCGTCAGGACGGCCTGCGACAGGTGAGCAACCCTTCTGAACTGCTCCTGAGCCAGGACCACGAAGGCATGAGCGGTGTAGCCATCGCTTCGGCCATCGAGGGTGTACGTCCGTTTCTCATCGAGACGCAGGCACTGGTCAGCTCCGCCGTCTACGGCAATCCGCAACGTTCGGCCACGGGCTTCGACCTGCGCCGCATGAACATGCTCCTGGCCGTGCTCGAAAAGCGCGTAGGCTTCAAGCTGGCACAGAAGGACGTCTTCCTGAACATCGCCGGCGGCCTGAAGGTGAACGACCCCGCTATCGACCTGGCCGTCATCAGCGCCATCCTGTCGAGCAACGTGGACACGGAAATCGAAGCCGAAGTGTGCATGGCGGGCGAAGTAGGACTCTCGGGCGAGATACGCCCCGTGAACCGCATCGAACAACGCATCGGCGAGGCCGAGAAGCTGGGCTTCAAGCGCTTCATCCTGCCCAAGCACAACCTGCAGGGACTGGACACGCGGAAGCTGCACATCGAGCTGGTGCCGGTGAGGAAGGTGGAGGAAGCTTTCAGAACACTTTTTGGATAAGGACCTATGACATACGAATATACGATCAGAGTGCTACCCGAGGTAGCAGCCAACGAACAACGATTGAAAGCCTATCTCGTACGCGAGAAAGGCCTTGACGAGAGAACCCTCAACGCCACCCGCATCCTGAAGCGGAGCATCGACGCCCGCCAACGGACGGTCTTCGTGAACCTCACCGTGCGGGCCTACGTCAACGAAGTGCCCAAGGACGACGAATACCAGCATACGAACTACCCCAACGTGGAAGGACGCCCACAGGTCATCGTCGTGGGTGCCGGTCCCGGCGGCCTCTTTGCCGCCCTGCGCCTCATCGAGCTGGGCCTGCGCCCCGTGGTGGTGGAGCGCGGCAAGGACGTGCGCGAGCGCAAGAAAGACCTGGCCCAGATCGGCCGCACGCAGGCCGTAGACCCCGAGTCGAACTACAGCTTCGGCGAAGGCGGCGCGGGAGCCTACTCCGACGGCAAGCTCTACACCCGCAGCAAGAAGCGCGGCAATGTGGACAAGATACTCAACGTTTTCTGCCAGCACGGCGCCTCCACTTCCATCCTGGTGGACGCCCATCCGCACATCGGCACCGACAAGCTGCCCCGCGTCATCGAGAATATGCGCAACACTATTCTTCAGTGTGGCGGCGAAGTTCATTTCCAGACACGCATGGACGCTCTGCTCATCGAGGGAGACGAGGTAAAGGGTATCGAAACCCATACGGGTCAGACGTTCCTCGGCCCCGTCATCCTGGCCACGGGCCACTCTGCCCGCGACGTTTACCGCTGGCTGGCTGCCAACGGCGTGGAAATTGAGGCCAAGGGTATCGCCGTGGGCGTGCGCCTGGAACATCCTGCCACCCTCATCGACCAGATACAGTATCACAACAAGAACGGACGCGGCAAGTACCTGCCCGCCGCCGAATACAGCTTCGTCACGCAGGTAGACGGCCGTGGCGTATACAGTTTCTGCATGTGCCCCGGCGGCTTCATCGTGCCCGCCGCCAGCGGTCCCGAACAGATTGTGGTGAACGGCATGAGTCCCAGCAACCGCGGCTCGCGCTGGAGCAACAGCGGCATGGTGGTGGAGATACGGCCGGAAGACCTGGAAAAAGAAGAATTAAGAATGAAGAATGAAGAAATTCTATCCCCCTCCGATAATTCTTCATTCGGAAGCACAGCTTCCATTCTTCATTCTTCATTAAATATGCTTTCCTTCCAGGAACACCTCGAACGCCTCTGCTGGCAGCAGGGCAATCGCCGGCAGACGGCGCCCGCCCAGCGCATGGCCGACTTCGTGAACCGCCGCCTCAGTGCCGACCTGCCCGAGTCGTCGTACGCCCCCGGCCTGATTGCTTCGCCCCTGCACTTCTGGCTGCCCCCGTTCATCGCCGGCCGTCTGGCCAAAGGCTTCCAGCAGTTCGGCCGCAACGCCCATGGCTTCCTGACCAACGACGCCGTGATGATAGCCGTGGAGACCCGCACGTCGGCACCCGTCCGCATCGTACGCGACCGTGATACCCTGCAACACATCCGCCTGCGCGGCCTCTTCCCCTGCGGTGAGGGAGCTGGCTATGCCGGCGGCATCGTCTCGGCAGGTGTGGATGGCGAACGGTGTGCCGAGGCTGCGGCAGAATATTGCGGAGGAAAATAAACAACCGTAACCATAACTAAACGCTGATTATGACACCTACCCCCGAAATCGCCATCATCGACCCCAACACCCTGAGCAGCCTGGGGCTGAGCGATCTGCTCGAAGAGCTGATCCCTGGCGCCGTCATCCGTACGTTCCCCTCGTTTGCAGCCTTTATGGACGACACGCCCGACATGTATGCCCACTACTTCATCTCGTCGCAGGTGTACCTCGAGCATACGGCGTTCTTCCTGCCGCGACGGCCCAAGACCATCGTGCTGGCCGCGGGCGAAGCCGGTCCGCAACTGGCAGGCGTGCTGACACTGAACATCTGTCAGCCGGAAAAAGAACTGGTGCGGAGCATCGTCCAACTGCATGGACATGGCCATCGGCATGGTCACCCCGACAAGCTGCCTGCTCCCACCGACCAGCCGACCAATGTGCCTACCGGTCACGAACTGACGGCACGCGAGATAGAAGTACTGGTGCTGGTGGTCAAGGGATTTATCAACAAGGAGATAGCCGACCGCCTGAACATCAGCCTGACAACTGTCATCAGCCATCGCAAGAACATTACGGAGAAGCTAGGTATCAAGTCTGTCTCGGGCCTTACCATCTATGCTGTGATGCACGGCTATGTGGAAGCGGACCAGATCTGAAAAGATAAAGTAAACATTAAATAGACAAGCCACAACACATAGATATCAAAGTTTTTGCATATCTTTGTATCTAACAAAATCCCAAGCAACACCTGATTATGGAACTGAACGCATACAAATTAGAACTGGTACGTGAAATCATCAATGGTTTCAATAGCGAAGCTTCCTTGACCAAACTGGCTGCAGCCTGCCACCTGATACGCAACGAAGAAGCAGGCGGACAACTGGCAGCCATGCCCTCCGATTTGCTGTACAAACTAATGGACAAGGCTGTATGTGAGGACAAACAAGGAGAAAGCTTAAGTGACAAAGAACTGGCTCAAGAAATACAGTCATGGTAATACGCTGGTCGAAACAAGCTATTGAAAGCCTAAGGAACATTTTCCGCTTCTATCAACCTCAGACTGGGGCTGATACAGCCCGTAGAATTGTCGGGGAGATTCGAAACGAAACACGCTATCTACTTATCTTTCCAGAAATGGGAAGTCGTGAAATCATAAACGGACAGCCTTCGGACTACCGTTATATCGTCAAACATCATTGCAAGATTTTCTACCTAATTTATGCTGACCATGTCCTCATTGCTTTTGTATGGGACACACGACGCAATCCGCAATATCTGGAAAGCTTACTAAACCAATAAACCTTCCTCTTTTTCTCCTTCTCGATTTCCTCATAAGTGAGGATTGCACGTCCCGTAGATTTGCCCTTACTTTGCAGCCGAAAAAATAAGACTGCAATGAAGAAATCTGTTTGGACCTTCCTCGCGTTGCTGACCGTCGGAGTAACGCAGACAGCCTGGGGCGAAGAAGCCCCCAAAGACTCTACCAAAGTAGTGGACATCGAAGAAGTGGTGGTCATCGCCACGCCCAAGGAAAACAGCCGCCTGCGCCAGCAAGCCCTCTCGGCCACTTCTTTCTCGCAGGCCGACATGCGGGGTAATGCCGTCCGCTCGGTCAAGAGCCTGTCGTCACTGGTGCCCAACCTCTTTATACCCGACTATGGCTCGAAACTGACAACCTCGGTCTATGTGCGTGGCATCGGCTCGCGCATCAACACGCCGGCCGTGGGCCTCTACGTGGACAATATCCCCTTCATCGACAAGTCGGCCTTCGACTTCAATTACTCTGACATCGAGCGTATCGACGTGATGCGCGGCCCGCAAGGTACACTATACGGACGCAACACGATGGGCGGACTGATACGTGTCTTTACCAAATCGCCTTTCACTTACCAGGGAACGGACCTCACACTGAGCGCCGCCACCTACAACAACTATAAGGCCAGCGTCAGCCACTACCACCGCATCAGCCCCCAGTTTGCCTTCTCAGCCAACTTCTTCTACGAACACAAGGGAGGTTTCTTCAAGAACTCTTACCTGAACGAGCGCGTGGACAAGGACGACGAATTCGGTGGCCGCTTCCGTGCCATCTACCTGCCCAAGGAGAACCTGAAGTTGGATTTCACTCTGAACTATGAATATACCAACCAGGGCGGATACCCGTATGAATATACCGGCGTGACCGAGGGCGAGGAAGACCGTACCGACTACATCGGCCGCATCGCCTACAACCACAAGAGCGGCTACAGGCGCAACCTGCTGAACGGCGGCCTCAACCTGGAGCATCAGACCGACAACTTCATCCTGAGCAGCGTGACGGGCTTTCAGTTTCTGGACGACCACATGGACCTGGACCAAGACTTCACGGAACAAAACATCTACACCATGATGCAGAAGCAGAATTCCAAGACCGTGAGCGAGGAACTGGTGCTGAAGTCCAAACCCGGCCGCCGCTGGCAGTGGACCACAGGCGCCAGCGCCTTCTACCAGTGGCTCGATACCGACGCGCCCGTCACCTTCCATGAAGATGGCCTGGCATGGCTCAACGCCCTGGCCAACGACAACGCCAACAAGTACCTGCCCACCATCTCGCAGGGTCCCATGACAATGCAGTTTGTCTTCAGCGACCTCATCGGCGGAAGTACCCTGCCCATCGGCGGAGTATTCAAGACACCTGTGCTGAACACAGCCCTCTTCCACCAGTCCACCTTCAACGACCTCTTCGGCGCCGAAGGCCTGTCGTTCACCGTCGGCCTGCGCATGGACTACGAACGCCTGAAGCTGGACTATAACACAGGATGCAGCTACACCCACACCTATTCACTGAGCGGCGAGCTGAAACCCATGGGCATGACCATCCCAATGGTCAAGGAAACAACCTTCGAGCAGAACTTGTCCTATCGTGGCAGCCTGACACATGACTACATCCAGCTGCTGCCCAAATTCTCCCTGCAATACGACTTCGACCGCCGTAACAACGTCTATGCCACCGTCTCCAAAGGCTATCGTTCGGGAGGTTACAACATACAGATGTTCAGCGACCTGCTCCAGGCCGACATGCGCAGTGCCAACATGAGCGATGTGGCCCAAGCCACCATCCCTGTCATCGAAGGCGTGGGCATGATTGACAACGCTACCAAGCAGCAAATCATCGGCATACTGAACGGCATGGCACAGAAGACCGAGACAAACGTGCAGGAGGCCACGCTCTACCGCCCCGAATACTCGTGGAACTACGAGGTAGGCTCTCATCTGACCCTCTGCGACGGCCGCCTGCAGGCCGACCTGGCAGCCTTCTACATGGACACGCACGACCAGCAGATTTCGCGCTTCGCCGCCAGTGGACTGGGACGCATCACCGTCAATGCCGGCAAGAGCCGTAGTCTGGGTGCCGAAGCCGCCCTGCGTGCCCAACTGACCGATGCCTTAAGCCTGAGCGGTAGTTATGGCTATACGTACGCCACATTTACCGACTACGTGGTGAGCGACGAAGTGAATTATAACGGGAAATATGTGCCTTTCGTTCCCAAACACACGTTCAACGTGGGTGGTCAATACATTTTTGCGATGAAGGCAGGCGCATGGCTGGACGACATTACCCTCGACGCCCACTATAAGGCTGCAGGCCGCATCTATTGGACGGAGGCAAACAATGCCAGCCAGGCCCTCTACGGTACGCTGAACGGACGGTTGAGTCTCAATAAAGGAAACGGACAGATTGCCCTGTGGGTGGACAATGCACTGAACAAGCGCTATCAGGCCTTCTGGTTCGAAACCATGAGCCGCGGCTTTGCCCAGATGGGACGTCCCATACAGGTAGGCATCGACCTGCGTTGCCGCTTCTGATGTCCCCTGCCTGGTCTTTTTCTTCCCCAGTCAAGGATTTATTTTTTCCCAGTTAAGAAAAAACAATTTCTTAACTGGGAAAATTTTATAATGTTTCACCAACTTTCTTTTCAGGGAAATTGATGCGGAAACGTGTCAGCCCGTCGGGCCAGGTGCGAAGCGAGAACGTACAGCCATGCTTGCTGAGCACTTCGCGGATAAAGATAAGTCCGATGCCCTGTCCGTTGGGCTTGGTAGAGAAGAAGGGACTGAACAATTTCGCCTCCACCTCGCGTGAGATGCCTGCACCTGTGTCCGCCACTTCCAAGACGGCAGGCGAGGCCGACGTGCGAATGTAAATGTCGCCCGACTGACCGATGCTTTCCGCCGCATTCTTGATGATATTCACCAGTACCTGTTCGAAGAGGACAGTATCCATCCACACCAAAGGATTGTCGGCACACAATTCATTGTGCAGGGTGATGTCGCGGTCACGGCAGATGGTCTCCATAAATCGTTTGCAGGCAGACACGCGATCGTTCAGGCGCACCTGCTCCAGTTGCGGGTCGGGTATCTTCACCACGTTGGCGAAGTTGGTGATAAAATGGCTCATGCCATAGCAACGCTCCACACAGACCTTCATCACATCGCGCAGGTCGGCAGTATCGTCCATCTCCTCCAGCGCTTCGTTGACGGTCTCCAGCGTAGAAGTGATACCCGCCGTCGTGTTGTTCACCTCGTGGGCTATCATGCGGATCACTTTCTCGTAAGCCTTCTTTTCCGCCTTCACCACTTCCGACGTCAGGCTCTCGATGAGGATAAACGGATGGGGGAAGCCACGATCGACAAACGAAAGGCGCGAGCAGCGATAAATCATGGAGTCGTTCAAGCGGATGGTATCGGTAGAATCCTTGTCCAGCCGATTGATTTCTTCTGCCAGCGGAGCATCAAGCGCACTGAAGTTTTTGCCAATCAAATCGGTCTGCGACGTATAGCCCAAAAAACGGAGCGCGGCGGTATTCAGCATCGACACCTTGCCATCGAAGTCGAGAATGACAACGCCCATCGGCGACACGCTGATGAGCAGGTCGAGAAAATGATTCTGTTCACGCAGGCGCAGGCGTTCGTTCTTCAGCTGGTCCATCATGCCGTTGAACATAGTCACAATGCGGTCGGCCTCCGCCTGCCCCACTTTAGAGAGGCGGCTGCTGAAGTCCTGCTCGCGTAGCAGGTCGATACCGTTGGCAATACTGTTGAGGGGCATCACCAGCTTGCGATAGAAATAGACCAACACTATCAGGCTGAGCGTAGTCACTCCCTCGCCCACGTAGAACAAGGTCTTTCCCGACTCAAGCGCCAGCATAAGCAGAATGCCCCACACCACAATCAGCAGCAGGGCCAAGAGGAAGAACAAGGTTTTCAGTCGCATGGCACAGCAGGATTAATCGTTGGTGCTGATACCGTATTTCTCCAGACGGCGATAGAGTGCCGCACGGCTGATGCCCAAGGCTTGGGCCACCTGCGAAAGGTTGTTCCCATGCTTTTCGAGAGCCTGAAGGATGGTTTGCCGCTCCATCTCCTCGAGCGTCATGCCTTGCAGAGAAACGGTCTGCGGTGCACTTGTAGGATGGTACTGCTGCTTGAAATCGTCTGCCGTCAACACCTCCTTGCCACATACCAGCAACGTCCGCTCCACGAAATTCTTCAGTTCGCGGATATTACCCGGATAGGGCAGGCTGCTCAGGTAGTCCAAAGCATCGTCAGTCAGACGGACGGGTGCGAAACCATCGGTCTGGCAACGTTTTTCTATAAAATGGCGTGCCAGCAGAGGGATGTCTTCACGCCGTTCACGCAAAGCTGGCAAGTGAACCGTTATCAGGTTAATGCGATAGAAAAGGTCTTCGCGGAAGGTATGCTCACGCACCATCTGCTCCAAGTCGGCGTTGGTGGCACAAACCACGCGGACATCCACCTTGCGAGGCTGACTGTCACCCAACGGCTCGAAGGTCTGCTCCTGAAGCACACGCAGGAGTTTCACCTGGCACGAGAGGTCGAGTTCGCCAATCTCGTCGAGGAAGATGGTACCCTTGTCGGCCAGTTCGAAGCGTCCCTTACGGTCGGACACAGCATCGGTGAAAGCGCCCTTCTTGTGGCCGAACATCTCGCTCTCGAACAACGTCTGCGACACACCGCCCAGGTTGACCTTGACAAAAGGCTTGCCACGTCGAGGACTATTGCGATGCACCGCCTCGGCTATCAACTCCTTGCCCGTACCGCTCTCGCCCGTCACCAAGATGGAGGCGTTCGTCCGTGCCACGCGCTTTACCGTGGCCAGCACGTCCATCAACGCCTTGCTGCGCCCGATGATGTGGCTGCGGTCAAAGCCGTCGTTGTCCGTCAGGGGCTCGTCGGCTTCCTGCCCTCCTGCCGTCAGTTCAAGGGCCGTCTCGATGCGCTGCATCAGGGCCGCGTTGTTCCACGGCTTGGTGATGAAGTCGAAGGCGCCTGCCTGCATGCCCTGCACGGCCAGGGGAATGCTGCCCCATGCCGTCATCAAAATCACAGGTGTCTGGGGGCAGAAGAGCTTGACTTGCTTCAACAAGGTCAACCCCTCCTGACCGTTGGTGGAGAGGCTGAAATTCATATCCATCAGAATGAGTTGCGGTGTGGTGGAGCGCACCGCCTCAATGGCCTCCTTGGGTCCGGAGACCGCCTTCACCTCGTACTTCGCCCGCTTAAGCATGAAGCTGAGCGAAGAACGGATGGCACTGTCGTCGTCTACAATTAGTATCATAATGGCGCAAAAGTAAACATTATTCCGCGAACCGCCGCCTCATCGGCGCACAATCTTGTCGAAGTCAGCATCGATACCCGTGCCGGCCACAAAATCCCACAACGTCAAGCTGCGCAGCTGGTAGTAATAGTACCAGTAGTAGAACAGCTCGGTAATGTGCTTGCGACGCGCCTCGTCCTTCTGTGTCTGTGAGTCGTTCAGGTCGAGGGTGGATATTTTGCCGATGAGGAAAGTCTCCACATTGGTGTGGTAACGCTTGCGGGCGATACGGTCGGCTTCGTCGGCCAAGTGGAGCTGGGCCTGCTGGTTGTTGAACTGCTCCACCAGGATGAAGATGTTCTGGTTGAAGTTCATCGACTCCTGGCGCAGCTTGCTCTCGGTCACCTCGCGATTACTCTGTGCCACCTTCACCTGACCGCGGCGCTTTCCCCAGTCCAGAATGGGTATCTTGAAGCCCACTTCCACCACCTGATTGTCTTTCAGGCGGCGATAAGCACTGTCAAAGCGATTGTCCGTACCCGTATAGCCCACCTGAGCGAAGAGGGTGATTTCGCGCATGTTGCCCTTTGCCTTGGCCACCTCGTAATCGGCCTCCAGCTGACGGCGGCGGATGTTGTGGGCAAAAGAATTGTTTTTCAACGCCTTGTCCAGCACCTCGTCATAGTTGAGCAGGACATCGGGCACAGAGTCGGGCACCACAGGTTCCAACTCCTCGTCCTCGCCCAAGGCCAGGAACGAGCGCAGGGCGAACATGTTGCTCTTCAGCGAGCTTTCGTTCGAAGTCAGCGTGGAACGGGCGTCGAGCACATTCAGTTCCAGTTGCAGCAGGTCGTTCTCGCTGATCTGTCCCATGCGGCGCTTGGCCTTCGCCACCTCGTGAAGCTTCTCGGCGTTGGCCAGGTTCTGACGGGCGATGTTGACGTTCTCGCGAGCCAGCAAGAGGTTGAAGAAATGATTGATGGTAGTCATCGTAACTTCTTCGGTAGCACTGAGGAAAGCTGCCTTGGCCTCGGCGTAGCGCACGGGCTCGATACGGCGGTCCCATTTAATGGTGTTCACGCCGAAGATGGGCTGATTCAGAGTCAGCGCCAGGGGCACGGACATGAAGCGGTTGCCCACGGTGCCGTCCATCTGGCGCAGGAAGTCAAGCGACGTGTTCAGTGAGAGCGTACCGCCCGTCAGCCAGATATTCTGGTCGATGGAGAGCTGGCCGCTCATCTGCATGTAGTTGTTACGCACGAAGGTGTACGAACCGTCGTCCTGCTGGTAGGAGTTGTAGCTCTTGTTGTACGATGGCAGGGTGGCCGTCAGGTTCACTTCCGGCAGCAGATCGGCACGGAAGGTGCGGTACTCCCAGTAGGCGGTTTTCAGTTCGTTCAGGGCCACAGCAGCATCCACACTCTGCACGCGAGCCAGCAGGATAGCCTCATCCAGCGTGATGGGACGATGATGCACACTGTCGGCAGCAGCAGGAGCGGCGGCGAAAGATGCCAGCGGCACCCATGTCATCAACAGGAAACAGAATTTCATTCTCATATCATTATACTATTAATCGTTAGCTAAAATTATTCATCGTGCAGCGCCTCGGCGGGCTGTATCTTCATGGCCTGACGGGCGGGATACCAGATGCCGGCCATGATAATCAGTGCCATCAGTAACAGTGCCAGGCCGAAGCAGCCCGCAAAACGTCCGCCCGTCGCATCCATCAGCGTGTGAACGGTCAGGTCAGCCAACTGGATATTGAAAGCGATGACCAAGGCGGGCACGGCAGTCATCAACAGGAGCAGAAGACCCTCCAACAGGAAATAGGCCATCACCGACTGGCGGCTACTGCCCATTGCCATGCGAAGCGCCACCTCGCAACGACGCTTGCGGGTACGGTACCAAAACGTGGCAAAGACGCACAGGAAGACGTTGAACAGGAAGAAGGCCGCCACGGCATAGACCGTGTTCAGGTAGTTCACCGTACCCTGCTGCACGTCGTAGGCCGCCTTCATGTCGTCATACGAACGAATGGTGTTCAGGTAGAAGATACCACGGTCGAACACCGGCTGCATGTCGCGGCGGAAACGCTCGGCGAAACCGGCCACCTGGTCGGGCGCGACACGTATCGCCACGTTCTGCCAGAAGAGAGCCTTCTGGGCAGGCAGATAGATGAACGGCTCGTAGCGTTCGTAGTCGCTCAGCTTGTGGCGGGGCAGGACGGCTGCCACACGGTAGTTGGTCTGCGGGCGGGCCGACTTCAAGAAGTAAGGGTTAAAGCTGGTCTTGCCCACGGCGTCGGCCACATTGGGCAGATGAAACAGCGAATCGGCCAGGTCGGCACTCATCCATACCGGCATGGGATATTCGGCAGGCGACCAGTGCGCCTCGTCGGGCTGCCCGGCCAAAGGCTTCAGACGAAACACATCGAAGTAAGAGGGTGTGACGTAGCGGATGTAGCTGTGCACCACGTGCGTCGAGTCGCTGTGCGGTGCATAACCCTCGAACATGGCGTCGTCCGTATAGGGAATGCTGCCATGGTAGGCGCAGACGGCCTCCACGCCAGGATAATCCTTGATCAGATTGTACAGGTAGGTGAAGTCCTCGCCCGCCCGCCGGTTGTCGGCGTCGTTGATGACCTCCAGGGGCTTCGTTGCCACCGTCAGGTCGAAGACGCACGACGTGTCGTAGCCCTTGGGCTGCCAGGCCGCCCCTTCGTAGTTATAGACCAGGTCGATGCCATACCACAGCAGCACGGTCACGATGCACAGCTCCGTCCACAGCCAGGCGTTGGCGCGGCGCTGGTTCCATATCTGATTGAACAATTGTCTCCACATGTTTATTCTCCTCCGGTTAATGTGTACGAAATACTGCGATGCACCGCCATCCAGGCCGGAAGCAGGGTGGACAGCGCATTGAAGACGAGGCACGCCGCCAGCACCGCCAAGAACAACGACGGACGCAGCAGCAGGTCGCTTCCCAGCACAATGCCCTGCAGCTCGACGCCACCCGTGCCGAACAGCCACGTGCTACCCGCCACGACCAAGACACACGACAGGGCGTAGCCCAGCACACCGCCTATCAGCGTGGTGCCCAGACTTTCGATAAAGAGGTGGCCGATGATGTTGGCATTCGAAGCGCCATACGCCTTGCGGATGGCAATCTCGCTCAGGCGGCTCTGCATCTGGGCATGGACCAGCCCCGAGATGCCCACCGCGGGAACGACCAGCAACACTACCAGCAGCAGGGCGTAGACCAGTCCCGCACTGATGTTACCGTCGCGGAAAAAGGTGTATTCCGTATGCGTATAGAGCTTCGGATCCTTCAGAATGTATTCCAGGCCCTGACTGTTGAGTTGCGCCAAGCGGCGGTCTACCTCGGCGCGGACGGCGGCCGCCGACGTGCCGGGCGACAGATGGAGGACGGCGTAGCGGAACCCTATCAGACCCGCGGTGGCGAGATTCGGATCGAGGTTGTCCTCATTCATCAGGGTGAAGGGCTCCCAGACATCGGCGTAAGCGGTCTGGAAGATGGAGCTGACGTCGGCCACCACGCCCACTACACGAGCCTCCTGGAAATCCAGCAACAGCTGCTTGCCCACCGCCTCGGCGGCTCCGCCGTACAGCTGGCGTGCCAGTCGCTCGCTGATGACAATGAAACGCCGCACCACGCCATCCTCACGATTGCGGACGAGCCTCCACTCGTCGTCGGCCTGCTCGAAAGCGGCGCAACCGGCATCGTATTCAGCCTGTGTGAAGGGACGGCCTGCCACGAAGTCATAGCGGAAGAAATCGAACCAGTTGGCAGCCACGGGACGCAGCATCACCGACTGACGGTCGGACGAAGCGGGCAAAGCACAGACCGCTTTGCTCAGTCCGCCATGCCACGTCAGCTCGTCCACGCCGGGCAGGTTGTCGAAGAAGGCGGCAAAGGCCGTCGGTCCCAAGGCGCGGTAGCCCCACATGTTCGAACCATCGGGACGCATGCATTGGGTGCCGTAGTTGTAGATCACGCGGCTGCGTCGGGTTTCAGGAGCCACGTCCGCCGTGCGGAAGTCGTAGACCATGACCACTACCATGACGAAGGCGATGGTGACTGCCGTACCCACCACGCACACCACCGTGTAGAAGCGGTGCTGACCCAGCAGGCGGAAGAACGAACGCAGGTTATGTAACAAAGAATGTTTCATGTCAAAAAGCGGTTTATCAGAGATTCATGATTACTCGTCGTGCAGCGCCTCGGCGGGCTGAACCTGCATGGCACGGCGGGCGGGATAGCATACGCCCACGACAATCATCAGCGCCATCAGCAGCCACGAGAGCACCAGGGCGAGCACGAAGCGCGGCGCGTCGAAGGGCAATCGGCCGACGTCCACCAGCTCCGCCACGCCGAGGTTCAGCGCCACGAGGGCGGCGGGCACGGCGGCCAGCGTCAGCAGCAACAGGCCCTCGGCCACGAGGCGGAGGAAGATGCCCCGGCGCGTGCTGCCCATCGCCATGCGGAGCGCCACCTCCTGACGGCGGTGCTGCGTGCGGAACCAGAAGGTGCCGACCACGCCCAGGAAGATGTTCAGCAGCAGGAAGCCCAGGATGCAGAGCTGCGTCTTGACTTCGTTGACGTCCTCCAGCTCCTCAATGTGCTGAAGCTGGTCGAACGAGAGGACGTCGAGCACGTAGACGTTGCCTACGCGGTAGAGGCGGTCGGCCTCGGCCATGAGCGTCTCGGCGAAGCCGTGGTCGGCCTCGGGCGTGACGCGCACGCTCAGTTGCAGGTAGGCGGGGTTCTCGTACTGCACCATCGCCTCGCGCGGGAAGTCCGTCGCCAGAAAGGGCCCGCCCCACTGGTCGGCGGTCGTGAAATGGCTCCAGCGCATGGGCTCGGCAACGCCCGCCACACGCAGGCTGTTGTCAGTGTCCGGCTTCCACAAGGACAGCCGGCGGCCCAGCAGCTCCGTGGCGTCGGGCCGGCCCAGGGCGTCGCAGTCCGCCGCCGCGTTGCGCGAGAGGACCATCGTGCCCGGCCCCAGCACGGCGGCCAGCGAGTCGGAGCTCGTCGTGTACACCGTCCGCCCGTCGGCGCCCTGCACGGCCACGCCGCGAATGCGGAACAGGCGCATGTAGTCGGGCTGCGTCAGGCGAAGCATGGCGTAGACGGGCACCGTGTCCACGAATGCCTCAATGCCATTACTGCCGTCGCCGTAGGGGATGCAGTTCTGCGAGATGGCCACCGCCTCCACGCCGGGACGGTGGCGCAGGCGCTCGGCTATCTCCAGCAGGTCGTCCATGTCGTCCTCCGGTGTGCGGCCGGGCGTGTAGAGGGCGGAGTTCGGCGTCAGGCGGTTCACCATCAGGCAGTAGCAGTGGCGCGTGTCGAAGCCCATCGGGGAGAAGTAGACGCGCGCCGTCACGCAGCACCAGTCCACGATGTACCACAGCACCACGAAGACCACCAGCAGTTCCAGCGCGAGGAAAAAGTTGCCGCGCCATTCGTTTCGCAGTTGAGTAAAGAGTTTTTTCATCATCGTTTCTTTCGTTCGCCCCCTCCCGCCGTGGGGAGGGGGAAAATTAGTAATCCATTCTGTCAAGTTTCCGCGTCCGCCGCGGCGGAGGGACGGAAAATCCCGATTGTCGACCCGTTTACCACGGTTTTCGGCCGACTTTCCCGATTGTTGACCCGTTTACCGCGGTTGATGGGTAGAAAATCCCGATTGTTGACCCATTTACCGCGGTTGACGGGTAGAAAATCCCGATTGTTGACCCATTTACCGCGGTTGACGGGTAGAAAATCCCGATTGTTGACCCGTTTACCGCGGTAGACGGGCGGAAAATCCCGATTGTTGACCCATCCACCACGGTTGACGGGTGGAAAATCCCGATTGTCGGTCTGTCCGCCTACCGCTTCCCGTTGATGGCCTCCACGATGTTCATCCGCGAGGCGCGCCAGGTGGGGATGCCTGCGCTGAGCAGGTTCATCAGCAGGCAGAAGAGGAAGGCCGCCAGGAAAATCCAGGGGCTGAGCAGGGCGCCCGCCGTCAGGCTGGTCTCGCCCGCGAAGTAGGCGTTGGTAGAGTTGCCGAAGAGGAAGCCGTTCAGCACGAAGGTGGCGGCGTAGCTCAGCGCCAGCCCCAGCAGGCCCGCCAGGCAGGTCAGCAGCAGGTTCTCCAGGAAGACCTGCCGCATCAGTTCGTTCGCCGTGGCGCCGAAGGCCTTGCGCACTCCGATTTCCGCCATCCGCCGGCGCATCCGCGACAGGGTCATGCTCGAAAGGTTGATGGCAGGCACGATGAGGAGGATGAGCATCACCACGACGTAGCGCAGCACCACGCCCTGCACGTCGGGCTCCTGGCTCCACGTGCGGTAGAGGTGGGTGAACTGCGTGTCGGGCTGGCCGCGGTAGAACACCTCCACGCCCTCCTGCGCATCGTTGTACTTCTGTCGCAGGCGCTCGCACTCCTCGCGGATGGCGGGGAAGTCCGCCCGGCTGCGGGCCAGGATGACAGCGCGCATCGGCCCCATCAGGTTGTAGCCCCACGAGTTGGCCTCCGCGTTGCCGGCCGTATAAGGTATCCACACTTGGGCGTAGGCGTCGGTGGCCAGCATGGAAACATCGGCCACCACGCCGCACACCTGGAAGTCCACGTGGTTCAGTTCCACGTGCTGCCCGCTGACGTCCGTCCGCCCGAACAGGCGGCGCGCCACCGAAGCGGCGATGACGGCGCGGGGCAGTCCGCTGCTCACGTCGGCCGTCGTGAAGGGCTTGCCGTCGAGGAAGCGGAACTGGAAAACCTGCCAGAAGTCCTCGTCGGTCTGCACCATGTCGGCCGACAGCTTGGCACCGGCGGGCAGCGAAACGCGCACCTTGCCGGGTTTCGACGCCAGGGTGACAGCCTCGGCGGTAGTCAGCGTCTTGAAGCATTCGCGCCCGGTCTGTACGGACATGCTCGAGTTGGCGGAGCTGCCGCTCAGGTCGCCCTTGGCACGGTAGGACATGTTGGGCACGTAGAGCGAGCGGCTGCGGTTCACTTCCGGCTCGCAGTCCGCCGTCCGCACGCGCAAGGTGATGACGATGACCATGATCATGCAGATGGACAGCGCCGTGCCCAGCACGGAGATCCAGCTGACGACGGGGTTCTCGCGCAGGTGATAAATAGCTTGTTGAATATAGAATCGTAACATGTTCAGCGAGTGATTAACGGTTAATAGTTAGTGGCCTTACTCATCGTGCAACGCCTCCGCCGGCTGCACCTTCATGGCTCGGCGGGCGGGAAGCCCGATACCGATACCAATCATGGATGCAATAAGCACAAACGTAGCGGCGGCACAGAAAGCCAGACGCGGCCACTCCAGCGTAGTGCCGTTGCGCCAGCTGTTCAGTTCGAAGTGGGCCAATAAGACGTCGATAATGACGGCAGGCACGGTGACGATCAGCAGCAGGAACATGCCTTCGCTCATCAGGCGGCCGAACACCGCACCGTCCGTGGCACCCATCGCCTTGTGCAGGGCTATCTCGCCGCGCCGTTGCTGCGTGCGGAACCAGAACGTGCCGAGCAGCCCCAGGAAGATGTTGAGCAGCAGGAAGCCCATGCCCACAACCAAGTTGCGCATCTCGCTGGTCTCGCCTTGCTGGAAGCTGTGACGGATGTCCTTGAAGCTCTTGATGTCGCTGATATAGAGATTACCAATGCGGAACTGCTTCTCGCTGTCGGCCTTCAGGTTCTCCATAAAGTTCTGGTCCCGGTCGGCACGGACGCGGACGCAGAGTTCGCGGTCGGCGCTCCACCACACTTCGCCAAACATATTCATATTATATACCATGGAATAACTGAAAGATGCCTGGCTGTAATCGTCGTAACGCACATTCTGCAAGGCGGCGCCCAGGCGAAACGTTTGGGTTGTGTCCCCGAACAGATAAAATTCTTTCTTGCCAACCAGCGATGTCATCGGAACGCTGTACTTACGATACAGGTTGTCCGAAGCCAGGAAGTCGCCGCGCTCCAATATTTCAGCCAACTGTTCGGGCGTCTCGCCACGCGTTCCCCGGTAACGGAACACGCGTACGAAATCGGGCGTCACAATGCGGCGGATGGTCCAGCGGGGCGCATGAAGCGTATCGTAATCCACTTCCGCAGAACCGTTGCTACCATTATAAGGATAGGAATTTTGTGACAGGCTGACAGCTTCCACCTCGGGGCGGCGGCGCAAACGTTCCACCAGCTCGCGTACTTCGTCGCTCTGTTTGTGGGTATCGCTATAGGGTGTATAGTCGGGACTCTTGTCAGTGAGTACGCCCATGTCTATCAGATAGCAATGCTCCGTGTCGAAACCGCGCGGCTCCATATAGGTGGCCAGGCGGCAGTAAAGCAGGTCGATGATGTACCACATCACCACGCTCACCACCAGCAACTCCAGCGCCAGCCACAGGTTGCTGCGCCATTCGTTTCGTATTTGGGTAAATAGTTTCTTGTTCATATTTTCTTTTTTCTTGTCCACTTGATTAATGTGACTTCCCGTTAATCGCCTCCACAATATTCATCCGCGACGCCCACCAGGCGGGAATGCCGGTGCTGAGCAGGTTGAGCACGAAGCAGAAGAGTAACGCCCAGCCGAAAGTGGAGGCATGTATCAGGATGGAGGCATCGACCACAGGCGGATTGAGCGATGTTGTCCAGTCCTGCACAAAGAGGGTATCGCCCAGCAGGAAGGCAAAGAGGAAGCTGATTATCAGTCCCAGCACACCTGCCAGCAGGGTGACGATGAAGTTCTCCCCCAGTATCTGCCCCAGCAGCTCCATGCGTGTGCAGCCAAAGGCACGGCGTACCCCGATCTCCGCCACACGGCGGCGCAGACGGCTCTGCGTCATGCTGCTCAGGTTGATGGCAGGCACGATGAGCAGGATGAGGAAGATGATGAAACGGGTCCGGCGGGCAGCCGTCACATCCGGCTCCACATTGGCACCGCCTGCCAGGACGTTCTTCTCCTGGTCGTAGGGACGGTTGCGGTTGATGATCCGATAGCCGTTCTCGCCTATCACCTTATTGAATTCGTCCAACCGCCGGGCAGCCTCCTCGCGGATGGCGGGGAAGTCGCTGCGGTCGCGCGCCAGGATGGTGCAGCTCATATCGCCCATCAGGTCGTTCTCCCACGTGTTGTTCACCTGGTCGGTCGAGGTATAGGGAATCCATACCTGCGCGTAGGCCGTCTCGGCCAGCGTCGATACGTCCTTCACCACGCCGCACACCCGATAGGGCGCATGAGCCAGCAGGAATTCTTTTCCCACGGCCTTCGTCGTGCCGAACAGCAGGCGCGCCACGCTTTCGGTGATAACGGCCACCGGCTGACCGGCATCGAACGTTGCCTGATCGAAAGGCTTGCCGTCGGTGAAGGCGAAGTCGAACACCGTCCAGAACTGGCTATCCGTCTCGCGTACATCGACCGCCGTAGAGGGCTGACCGGGCAGGCTGACCGGCTTGGGCAGAGAATAGACCACATAGACGGTGACGGCCTCGGGCGTCGTCAGCTTGCCGTAGATTTCTTTCAGCGAAGCTGCGCTCCACGGACCGTTGCTGTTGCTGTCACCCCACGCTTCGTTGGCGATGCTGCCCCACTTCACGTGCAGGAAGCGGTCGCGGTTGCTTTCGGGCGAAAAAGGTTCGACCTGCACCTGTTGCATCATCACCACCAGCATGATGAGGAAGATGGAAAGGGCCGTACCCGCCACCGTCACCCCGCTGATGAGCGGCTGCTGGCGGAGCTGCGCCCAGGCTTGTTGGAAATATTGCTTGATCATCTTTTTAATTCCCTATCTTTAATCGTTTCGTATTCACACTGCCGATGCCGCTGCGCGATATGTCGGCCTCATCGGCACTCCCCTTCAGTTCCAGGCTGCCTACGCCGCCCATGCGTGCTTTCAGGTAGTCGCAATCGACGTTCACCTCGGCATCGCCCACTCCGTTCAGGCTGATGGTGAAGCGGCTACAGGCTAGGTCGGCCACTTCGGCAGAGCCTACGCCGTTGATGCGAAGCGTGAAGTCGTCCAGCTTCAAAGGCTCCTTGCACTCCAGGCTGCCCACGCCGGTCAGCTCAACCTCCTCCAGCGTGGGAGCGGTGACATAGAGCTTCAGGCCGTCAATGTTCTTGACAGATCTCTTCTCCCCCTTCTTGAAAGCGATGATCAGGCAACCGCCTTTCACCTCGGTGGTGGTAAGCTTCACCCATTTCTCCTTGCCCTCCAGGCGGAGCGAATACCGGTCGCCCTGCGTAAAAATGACATTGGCCACCGACGTTATCTTGATGGAAGAGAAATCGTCCACCTTGCGCACTTCGCTCACCTTCTCGTCCTGCGCCCATGCGCCTACTGCCGCGGCAAATGCCAGCACCAGTGCAATCATGATTCCTATGATGTTTGTTTTCATTGTCTGTCTGTTTTGTCGGTTTGTTATGCGTTATCCTATCTGGCGGCCGTCAAAGAAGCGCACCGTGCGGCTCGTCTGCTTGGCCTGGTCTTCGTTGTGCGTCACCATGACGATGGTACGCTTGTCTTCCTCGTTCAACTGATGCAACAAATCCATGACCTCAGCACCCATCTTTGAATCCAAGTTACCTGTCGGCTCGTCGGCGAGGATGATTTCAGGATTACCGATAATGGCTCGGGCAATGGCTACGCGCTGACATTGACCACCGGAGAGCTGGGTAGGCATGTGGCGCATACGATGACTGAGGCCCACCTTCCGCAGCACCTCTTCAGCCAGACGACGGCGTTCCTTGGCAGAGACCTTACGATAGAGCAACGGAAGTTCCACATTATCTATCACGTTGAGCGAGTTGATCAGATGGAACGACTGGAAGACGAAGCCCAGATTCTGGTTACGGAAAGCAGCCAGTTCCTTGTCTTTCATACCCTCCACACGGGTACCGGCTATTTCGATGGTGCCGCTGGTAGGGGTGTCGAGCAGCCCCATGATGTTGAGCAGCGTGGACTTGCCACAACCCGAAGGTCCCATGATGCTGAGGAATTCGCCCTGCTCTACAGTCAGGTTCACGTTCTCCAATGCCTGTGTCTCAATCTCGTCTGTACGGTAAATCTTGTTGATACCTGTTAATTTGATCATGTCCATAATTGTATGTTGTTTATAGTTATTGTATTCTCTGTGGTGAACTTAACTCAAAAGTCGTGCCAAAATCACGCATCACTGATTATCTGTATTTTAGCAAAAAGAAGGGTGTCCGAAAATGAACACCCTGTCCGTTTTTAGCGTACGATTTCACCCATCCCTCAACGCCTCGGTAGGCGGAATGCTGCTGATGCGACGGGCCGGAATGTAAATGCCCACCCATACCACCACCAGCAAAATGAGGTAGATGATGAGCGACACGATGGCGAAGTGCTGCCCGAAGTGATCCACCCAGCAGGGCATGGTACTCCTCATCCAGGCGCTGCCTCGATGCAGCCCCTCGCTGAACCCGTATTGCAGGTAGAGGAAGCAGCCCGCCAGCGTGGCCACCGTCGTGAGCACCATGCCCTCGCCCAGCAGCTGGAGACGGATGCGGCGCGGCGTGGCGCCGTAGGACAACATCACGCCCACTTCCTCGCGGCGCGTGCGTGTCTGCAGCCAGAAGGTACCGATGACACCCAGGCAGAGGTTGACGAGGAAGAACAGGGCGATGCTCAGGTTGCGGCGGTAGACCGACGTGGAAGTGAAGAACTCGCCCGAGGCAATGAGGTCGTCGTACGCCTGGAGCTCGCGGGCATAGAGATTGCCCGCCCGCATCTGGCGGAGCATCCACGGCTTGAACTCGTGCAGGAAGCGGTCCATGCTGACCCCGTCCTTCAGGCGGATGACGATGTGCATATCTTCCAGCGTCGAAAGGATGTCCGGATGCAGTTCGGGCACAAAAGCCACAGGGATGGGGCGCCAGTCGTTGGCATACTTGAAGGCCTCCACCACGCCCACCACCGGGTTGTAGAGCGTATCTCCCTGACGAGTCTCCCAGCAGCGTTGCCGGTTGTAGGCACGGGTGTGGAACAGCCTTTCCATCGCGTCCTCGGTCACGACGATATCCGATTCCTGGTAGGCATAGTCCGACAGCTGCTGCGCCGTCGGGCTGCCCTGCCCAGGGCGGAAGCCATACGTCTCGAAGAAATGGGTGTGGGGCCAGAAGTAAACGTGCAGGACGTCGAGCTCCGTCGAGTCGCCCTCCGCCGTCAGGGTAGAACTGCTGTTTCCCATCGAGCCCGGATAGACAAAGGAGACGAGCGGCGTGGCCTGCTCCACATCAGGATGCTGGCGGGCCCGCTCCACGAGGTTCAGACAGGCCTGCATCATCGAGGCAGAGTCGGCAGCCTGGTCGTCATAGCCCGACGCCTGCGGCTGGAGTGCGGCCACAGACACCATGCAGAGGCGGTCGGCATCGTAACCAAGCGGAAGGTGACGGTCGTAGGTCACCACAATGACGGGGTCGAAGATGATCCACGAGAGGACAGCGACCAGTATCAGTTCGGCCAACAGCCAGCCGTTGCGGCGGCGACGGGCCCATAGGGTTTTAAGAATGAGTCTGAACATAATGCTTATCTTTTTTCATACAGCGAATAAACAATCGGTTTGCGGAGCGAAAGCCACGCCGGCAGAAGGGCCGACAGCAGGTTCAGCGCCAGACAGAGCAGGAAGGCGATGCCAAAGACGGCAGGCGCGAAAAGCATCTCGCCCGACACGTAGACGTTGGCATCCTGCGGAGCCTCCACCATCCAGTCGTTGAGCAGCGTGAAGATCCATTCGCGGCTCAGGTAGACGGTGGTCCAGGCCAGTATCAGGCCCAGCAAACCACCCGCCAGCGTCAGGAAGAAGTTCTCCCACATCACCTGCGAGAGCAGCACCCTCCTGCCCGCACCGAACGACTTGCGCACGCCCATCTCAGCCAGACGGCTCTCCATGCGGCTGGCAATGAGGCCGCTCAGGTTGAGCGCGGGCACCAGCAGAAGCACCAGCACCACAACAACCAGATAGGCCACCGTCTTCCAGGGGTTGAAGCTGGCGTCCGACGGATAGCTCTGGAAGACGCTCAGCCAGTGCGAAGTGGGCTGCTTCCACAGCTCCATCTGCCACTGCTCCCGGTTCTGCAGGTTCAGCCGCCTCGTCACGTCCGCGATTTCCGCCCGCAGGGCATCGGCCTGCGCCCCGTCCTTCACCAGGAACGTGACGGAAAAGCCGCCGCAATAGGGGAAGTAGGCGGCAAGCGCTTTTCTGTAGTTCGGAGCGGTCGAATAGGGCAGGTAGACCTGCGCATACGACTGCGAGGTGAGGTAACTGGCACCACGCACCACGCCGCAGACCCGACAATTCACATAGTCCAGCGAGAACGAACGCCCCACGACTCCCTCGACGGTGCCGAACAGGCGGCGGGCCAGGTCGTCGGAGATGACGGCCTCGCGGATGCCGCTCTCCAAGTCGGCTTCGGTAAACGGATGCCCCTCCAGAAAACGGAGCGGATAGATGCGGAAGAAAGCAGGGTCCACCAGCTTCACCGCCGGACGGAAATCACCGCTGCGGTCGGCGGGCTGGATGTAGCCTCCCTCCTCCATGTCGTTTCCCAGCTGGGCCGACACCGCCACCACGTTCTTCAGCGGATACACCCAGTCCTGAAGAGCCTGATAGGACAAGCCGGCCTGAAACGTCGATTTCCTTTCATCCGAATGGAAACTGGCGCTGGTCAGGTACAAGATGTTCGCCCGATTCTCCTCGGGATATACAGGTGCCAGCTTCACGTAGTAAACCAGCGCCATCACTACCGTCATGGCGATAGCCAGCCCCGTGCCGGCAATGTAGAGCGTACTGAACAGGCAATTCTGCCTGAACAACGCAAGGGCTTGTTTGAAATAGGTCTTTAGCATAATCATCAAAAGCCTCATCCCCGGCCCCTCTCCCAAAAGGATGGAGGAAGGATAGGGCGGTCATTTTATTTGTTACATTCTATATATATCCTTTATCGTGCGGGGCTGTCAGACGAAGTGTCGCCAGCCGACGCCCCTCAAAATCCATCATCCATTCGGTCCAGCCTCCGCGTCCACCGCGGTTGTCGGGCAGAAACTCCCGAGTTTCGAGCCGTTTACCGCGGTTTTCGGGCGACTTTCCCGAGTTTTGCCCCGTTTACCACGGTTGACGGGCAGAAACTCCCGAGTCTCATGCCATTTACCGCGGTTTTCGGACGACTTTCCCGAGTTTTGCCCCGTTTACCACGGTTGACGGGTAGAAACTCCCGAGTTTCATGCCGTCCGACGTCTCGGATAGGGCAAAACTCCCGAGTTTCGGCCTGCCGCTTCCCCTTGCTTCGGGGGTGAGGCTTTATTCATCCCTCAACGCCTCCGTCGGCGGAATGCTGCTGATGCGACGCGCCGGAATATAAATGCCTACCAGCACCACGGCCAGCAACACGAGGTAGACGATGAGCGACACGATGCAGAAATGCTGTCCGAAGTTCTGCACCCAGTAAGAGCCGGTGGTCTCCATGCCGGTCTGCCCCTTGGCCAGCCCTTCACTGATTGCATATTGCAAATAAAGGAGGCATCCTGCCAGCGTAGAAACGGTGGTAAGCACCACTCCCTCGCCCAACAGGAAGCGGACGATGCTCCCCGGCGTGGCGCCGTAGGACAGCATGACGCCCACCTCTTCGCGACGGGTACGGGTCTGTACCCAGAACGTTCCGGCTACCCCCAGACAGAGATTGACAAGGAAGAACACCGCCATCGCCACGTTGCGCTGGTAAAGCGTCGTCGTTCCCGCATACTCGCGTCGGGCTATCAGTTGCCGGTAGGGTTCCACCTTCTGCGCATACAGATTGCCCGCATGCAACTCGCGCACCATCCACGGGTGGAAGCGGTGCAGAAAGCGCTCCATGCCGACGCCCTCTTTCAGCCGGACCAGTATTTTGACATCGTTGGGGAAATAATTCAGGTTGATCGTATGCATCGGGACAAAAGCCACCGGTATGGGTTGCCAGTCGCTATACATGCGGAAAGTGGCCGTCGCGCCCACTACATCCGTATAGAGCGTATCCTGGCTGCGGGGTATCCAGAAGCAGCGTCCCTGCGGATTGTCCGTATGGAAGAAGGCTTCCAACGTATTCTCCGTCAGTACCAGATCGCCGTCCTTATAAGGATAATCGGAAAGCTCTGCCGGCGTCAGCCCCTTGGCCGGACGGAAGCCATAGGTTTCGAAAAACTGCGTATGGGGCAGGAACTCTATGTAGCGCATCCGGCAGACAATGGTGTCGCCTGCCGGTATCCGGGTCATGCTTCCCTGCCCCTGCGAGTTGGGATACAGCCAGCCTAACAAGGGAGTAGCATGCTCCACCTCGGGATAGTTACGCACCCGCTGCACCAGGTTGTCGTAGGCCTGCATCAGCGAGGCCGAGTCGGTGGCCTGCCCGTCGTAGCCGGGTGCATTGGGGCGGTACATGTTCAGCGACACCAGGCAGAGGCGGTCGGCATCATAGCCCAAGGGGATCATCCGGTCGTGCGTCACGACCACCACCGGGTCGAATATCACCCACGACACGATGCACACAACAATCAGTTCAGCCAGCAACCAGCCATTGCGTCGACGACGGGACCATAAGGTTTTAAAGATGAGTTTCAACATAATCCTTATCTTTTCTCATAAAGTGAATGTACAATCGGGTTACGCAAAGACAGCCATGCCGGCAGGAGGGCCGAAAGCGTGTTCAGCACCAGGCAGAACACCAAGGTTATCAGGAAAACAGCAGGCGCGAACAGCATTTCGCCCGACACATGGACATCGGTCCCGTCGGGTACCAGCCAGGCATAACGGTCGAACACACGGAACACCCACTCCCTGCAGCCGTACAAAGCAATCCAGGCCACCACCAGCCCCAAGACTCCACCGGCCAGGGTCAGCAGGAAATTCTCCCACAACACCTGCGAGAGCAGCTTGCTCCGTCCGCCTCCAAAAGCCTTGCGGATGCCCATCTCGGGCAAGCGGCTCTCCATGCGGCTGGCTATCAGCCCGCTCAGGTTCAAGGCGGGCACCAGCAACAAAGCCAACAGTATGAACAGCAGATAGCGGACGGCCCTCCACCAGTCGCCCCCTCCTCCACCGACCGACATCATGAGAGACGCACGCAGATGGGAAACTGGATCACCCTCAATGTTCATTTTCAGCCCGTCGGCCTCGTGCAGCAGATTCTGCTTCCGCACAATTTCGTGAACTTCGTCGCACAGAGCCTCACCCTGTTTCCCGTCTTCCACCCATACCGTCACCTGGAAGGGACCGCAATAAGGCACTTCGGGATAGGCGGCATCGCGATACCCCTCCACCGTACTGTAAGGTACATACAGGTCGGCATACGAGCGGTTTGTCAGATAACTGGCACCACGGACCACCCCGCAAACCTGATAGGCTTCGTAATCCAGCAGAAACTGACGGCCTATGACTCCCTTCTCTTCGCCAAACAGACGGCGGGCCAGTTTGTCGGTAATCACAGCCTTGCGGATGCCGCTCTCCAGATCGGCCTGCGTAAAAGGCTGTCCCTCAAAAAAACGGAAAGCATAGATACGGAAATAAGCCGGATCGGTTTCTACAATCTGTACCGCGAAATCACCGCTACGGTCGGAAGGCTGGATATATTTCACCGCTCCGAACGTGGAAGCACTCACCTCACGGGCGTTCTTCAACGGATAAAACCATTCCTGCAACGCCCTATACGAATAAGCATAACTCCACGACTGGAAACGCCCATCCTTGCTCCGCTCGAAAGAGGTCCCCGACAGGTAATACGTATTCCCACGGTTCACCTCCGGATACACAGGTGCCAGCTTCACATAGTAAACTACCGCCACAATCACCGTCATGGCGATAGCCAGCCCCGTACCGGCAATGTAGAGCGTACTGAACAGGCGGTTCTGCCTGAACAACGCAAGGGCTTGTCTGAAATAGGTCTTTAGCATCATGTCTGGGTTTATATTTATTCTTCCCTCAACGCCTCTACCGGCAGCGCACGGGCCGCACGGCGTACAGGGACATACGTTCCGACCAGCGCTATCAGCATCAGAACAACGTAACTGAGTGCCAGCACCACGGTGAAGTGGAAGCCGAAACGGTTTTGCCCATAGGCAGGATTGGGCACGAACTTGTCATTCATCTCTACCGTGTACAGGCCGTTGACATGGGCATGATAGAGCAGGAAGGGAATGACCAGCACAAAGGCCACCGTCAACAACAGCCAAGCTTCGATGAGGAACTGCCGCACGATGCACCCTTGCGAAGCGCCCATGCTGCGCATCACCCCAATCTCGCCGCGACGGGCGTTGCTGCGTATCCAGAAAGTACCCACCATGCCCAGGAAGATGCAGAGCAGGGCGAAACCCGTCAGGGCATATTGCAAGCGGAGCTTGTTGGTGACACCACTCTTCATGGCATAGTCCTCGCTCAGCTCCGAAAATTCCTTCAGGCTGTCGAAGTAGAAGTTGCCTACAGAGAGCTGCGGCGCCACTTCCTGCTGGAAACGCTGCTTGAAGGCCGATACGTCCACACCCGGCTTCAGACGGATGACAAAATTGTACCACCACGGCATATACGGACTTCCATACATTTCGCAGTACATGGTGACAATGAGTGGATAAGGCTGCTCGTAGTCGCGGTGCTTGAAGTCGCGGAATACACCCGCTACCTCCAAAGCGTCCTCGCCCTGGTAGACTTTCTTCCCCACGGCATCGGCCGTACCAAACAGGCGCTGGGCCAGCCGTTCGGAGATGAATGCCTTGTCTTCCACCTGTCCAGGTACCTGGATGTCACCACCCGTACGGGCATCTTTCATGCCATAGGTATGAAGCATATTGCTGCCATCGGTTGCCACAAAACTATAAGCCTGGGCATGTACGAAGCCTTCCCCCTTGTGCAGGGAGGCAGTATCGGCAAAGATTTGCGTACCGCTCCACGAGTTGCTACAAGGGAAACTTTGATTACCGGCAATGGCCCAGCATTCCACCTCGGGCTGCTCGCGTACGATGCGGGCAAGGCGTGTGTAGGCCACCAGATTCATCGAGTCGGAAGCCATGTCGGGGTCGAAGTTGCCGTTCGTCTCGTCGTACATGCCGATGTTTACCACGTAAAGCCCTTCGGGGTTATACCCTCGGTCGATGGCACGGTTGGCGGTCAATACATAGATAGGGTCGATGACGGTCCAAAGGAAGAAACTGACGACCAGCAGTTCCAGGAATATCCAGCCGTTCTGACGACGCTGGTTCCATAGTTGATGTAAGATGGTTTGAAGCATGAGATTTTATCTTTTCGTATTCAACGATTCCATAATCGGGTGGCGCATTGCCCCCAGCGCGGGCACGAGGGCCGACACCACATTGAGCACCACGCACACGGCCAGCGCGCAGCCGAACACAGTGGGATTGAACAGCATCTCGGGGGTGAGTGAGGTGGAGAGCGAAGTGTTGTAGATGTTCTTGTCGAACAGCGTCAGAATCCAGTCGCTGGCCGTCAACACAATCAGGTAGGAAAACAACAAGCCTGCCAAACCGCCCAGCAGCGTAAGCAACAGGTTCTCGCAGAGCACCTGCTCCAGCAGGCGGCGGCGCGTAGCCCCGTAAGCCTTGCGGATGCCCAGCTCGGCAATGCGGCTGTCCATACGCGAGGAAATCATGCCGCTCAGATTCAAGGCAGGGATGAAGAGCAGGGCCAGCAGGATGTAGAGAAAACCCTTGGCCAGTTCCATGGTATCGGGTGTTTTATCCACATCTTGGCGGAATGTGCTGAGCCAGTAAGGATCGGGCTGCCCCATCACGTCGTATTCATAGTCCTTGTCCTGCAAGCTAAAGCGCCGGAACACATCCTGCACCTCGCTGCGCACGGCTTCGAAGTTCTCCGCATCGTCCACCAGCAGCGACACAAACACATTGCCCAGCAAACCCTGTCTGTCCAGCTCCTTGGAGATATACTGCGCATTGAGCAAGGGCAGCCACAGGTCGCCTGCCGTTTCGGGTGTGGCATTGGAAACATCCCGCACCACGCCACACACGCGATAGTCGCGCCCGTTGAAGGCGAAGTGCCTGCCCGTCACTCCCTCGACGGCGGCAAACAGCCGCTTGGCCATCGACTCACCGATGACGGCCACTTGCGCCTTGGCCTCCACATCTTCCTGCGTGAATGGCTGGCCGTCGACAAAGCGGAAGGAAAAGACTTTCCAGAAAGCGCCGTTGGCAAAACGAGGAGTAACCTTGAAGGGCTTTACGTCTGCGGCAGACACCTGATAATCTCCCCAAAAATCAATCACACTGCCCGCCACCTGCTCCACATGAGGCAACCCCGGCAACATCTGGTCCACGACATAATAGGCCACACCACCGTTGATGGTCCAGTTCTCGGGCTTTCCCTTCGGATAGAGCTTCAAGGGCTTCAATACCAGCGTGCGGTCGCGGTTATACTCGGGATAGACTGAGCCGAACTTGACGTAGAAGATGATGAACAGCGTCATCACCAACGCGATGGACAGACCCGTGCCCACCACGTAGATACCCGTGAAGAGGCGGTTCTGCCGCATCAGGGTCCAGGCTTGTTTGAAGTAGTTTTTCAGCATATCTGTATGTACTTTTAGTTTGTTACATTCCCATTGTTTTCCGGCCGGTGCACCCCACGAATGAAGTGCTTTTATACCCCACTCGTGGGGTACTTTCGGGTACAACTTGCGGTGGGTCAGTCTTTCAGTTTCAGTTTGTTCTTGTTCTTATACTGGCTCATGTCGCTCACCACCACCTGGTCGCCCGGCTTGAGGCCCGAAATCACTTCGACATATTCGAAGTTGGAGTCGCCCAGCTGCACCTTGCGCTTCACAAGCTGACCTTCACCGTCGCGTACAAAGAGGTCGTACTCGCCACGGCCCACATAGTACGAGGCATTGGCCACGCGCATCACGTCTTCCTTCACGGCGTTCATCACATAGACATCGGTCTTCAGGCCCGAACGCAGGCGGCGGTTGCTGTCGTCCTCCAGCTGGACGGTGAAGGAGATGACGCCGTTCTTCGAAAGCGGAGTGACGCTGCTCACCTGCCCTTCCAGCTTCTCGCTGCCAATCTTCACGATGGCGCGCCCACCGGCTGCCACACGGTCGCCGTAGGTATCTGCTATCTCGCCCTCCACCTTGAAGTGGCTCAAGTCGGAGATGACGGCTATCTGCGTGCCCTCGCCTACCTGCGCGCCAATCTGGTTATTAATATAGGTAAGGATGGCCTTGCGGGGCGAGCGTACCTGCGCATCGTCCAGCGTACGTTTGGTTTCGGCCAGGCTCTTGCGGAAGATCTCATACTCCAGCTGCTTCACCTTCAGGTCGGCGGCTTTCACCTTACGCTCGTTGGCCAGCTGCTGACGCAACTGTTCCAGCTCCAGTTTGCCCGTCTTGAAGTTCAGTTCCGCCTGATGCACACGGTCGGTCGTTCCCGATCCCAGGCTGTCCAGATAACGTTCGTTGCGCAGCTCCACCTCCATGCGGTTCAGCTTCATCTCGGACACCTTCACCTGCATCTCCAGGTCACTCAGGTAAGTGCTGTTGTTCACCTCCAGCTGCTCCAGCTGGTAGCGCTTCATCTGCTCCTCGTCGAGCTGCTTCTTGTACTCGGTTTCGGCGCTCTGCAAGTCCAGTTTCAGGATGGGCGTACCTACGTCCACACTGTCACCTCCCTTTTTGTACACTTCAAGGATGCGCGTATTGATGGGCGAATTGATAATTTCTTCGAAGGCAGGCACCACCTTGCCCGAGGCACTGACACTGACCTCGATGGTCCCCTGGTCTACGGTAGAAAACACCAGATCTTTCTCTTTCACGCCTGTCCGCATCAGCGAAATGAGCACACTGAGCACCACCACGCCTGCGACTCCTGCTACACCATAACGAATCAGTTTCTTGTTGCGCTCTCTACGGCGCTCTTCTTTGGGAATTTCTCTATCCATGGCAATAATTTTGAATTAGCTGTTTCAATCCATACACAGCCCACAACTATTATGCCAAAACCACAATTCACTGATTTTCAAATATAAGTCATTATTCAGAGGTGTTCATTTTCGGACAGGTGTCCGATTTCGGGCGGACAGTTTCACTCGTTCACAGCTCCACAATGCGGACACACACCCTTGTGCATCAGCTTGCCGCCGCAACGGCCGCAACGGTAGCGGGGCGAATGAAGCGAATGCTTCAGTCTTCCGATGAAGATCCAGATAAAAGCCGCCAAAAAGACATAGCCCACGTAGATGTGCGTAGTCAGGATAAAGAAGAAATAACAGAAGATACACGACGAAGCCAGTCCCAGCAGGTAGAACACCGCCGCCGCAGGCGAAAGCTGGCGGAAAAGGTCGTCGAGCACGGCCAGCAGTACAACCAGAAACAGCCATAGCCCCACCAGAAACATCGAAAGCACGAAGGGCACCTTGAAAGGCGAAAGCGTGGGATTGTAATAATAGTGTTCCCACGTGTCGGGTGCAAAGACCTGTATCGACTCGTAGACCGTCGCACAGAAAGCCATCAGCAAGCAAAGCGCCAGAGGATAAAGGCTGTCGATGTCGTTGAAGTAGACCAGCTGCAACTGCTTGCGTCGGAATACACGCACCAGCCAGACGGCCACAAAGATGGCAAAAACCACGATGAAGTACGAAGCATGCGTGTCGCTGAACACGTAGATGGCCTGCGAAATGCTGTCCGTAGGCACGAAGGCGCGCTTCAGGTCGACTTCGCGCAGCCACCCCTGTACCTCCTGCGAGTGGGCCAGCTTCACCCAGACGGAATCTATCGAGTCGGCCGGATGGACAGCAAACTCGGCTACTACTACGCGGTCGCCCCTATGCAACTGGTAGTAAGCCCCTTTCACGGGCAAAAGTTCCAGCTGAACGGAGTCGGTCTTCACCTCCAGATTGGTGTCCCACGTGTAGTGTCGTTCGTACAGGTAGGTCAGCGAGTCGCGCATCTGCTGCGACAGGCCTTCGTCTTCCAGATTGGGGCGGGAGTAATGACAGGAAGAAAACAAGAATAAAATGAAGAATAAAAAATGAGGCATGAAGAATCCGATGCGCCAAGAGGCATGAACCGTCCCGCGTTTTCTTCCAAGGCCATCTATCTTTAATTCTTCCTTCTCCATGCTCCACTCACCATTTATTCATTAGCCAACACCTTCATCTGACAGTTCTTGCAATCGAACTCCAGCCGGAAGCGGCGTCCGTCCGAGCTTGCCAGATAGTACGGTTCCCGATAGGGCGAACGTCCTTTCTGATGAACAGGACACCAGCCCATGCTGTAGCGCAGACAGTGACGGCAGAACATCAGCACCACCCCGTCCGCAGGTTGCTTTTCGTAGGCAGGCGCCACAGCTTTCACTCCATGATCCAGGTAGAAACGTCGTGCCTCGTCGTTCATTACGTTGCCCAGGTAGGTCAGCGTGGCCGCAGGATAAGCATGGCGCGTCGGCTTCCAGACGGCCAGTTCGCGACGGTAATTGATGCGGCGTGCAGCTGTCAGCCGCTCCACCACCTGCCTGCGCCAGTCGGCCACGACCGACGAGGGTACAAACCACTCTTCCGTCAGAGCGATGTCGGCCGGTTCCGTCAGTTCATAGGGCGTACCGCCCAGCTTGGCCAGCTGCGTGCGCAGGTTCTCTACCTGCGGCGTACGTGCCCGTTCCTTGGCATAGCCCAAAGCCAGCGTCACGCGGTTGTCGTCCTCGTCGACTGCCGTCAGCGAAAAGCCAAAGACATTCTCCTCCAGCCTGAGGCGCACCCCTATCTTCCGCTCGGCCGACTTGCGTGCCAGGGCCCGTTCGAACTCCTGATCCAGGTTGCGGAAGAGCGGCGTACGCGGCCGTATGCGCGCCACGTTGCCTGCCGGAAAAAGCTTGTTGCCCTCTACGCGGTTGATGCGGAAGCCCTGCAAGCGCCCCTGCTCGTCGAGGTAGCACACGCCGTCGCCGTTGTGGAAAGGCTTCACGCCCGCCACGCTCACCCATCCGCCACGCTGTTCCTTCAACGTACCCATGGCCTCGCCCAGTGATTTGGGCGTGTCGAACGAAGCGATATCCTCTCCCCTTCCCTCCAGAAAGTAGTGTGTGAATCCGCGGCTGAAGCTCTTCTCCGGCTGCGGACGGAAGTCCAGTCGGCACGTGCCCGACGAAGCACGCACATATTCCTTCCTGCGCTTCAGGATGGCGTCCAGGCGTTGACTGTAGGCAGCCGTCACGTTCTTCACGTAGGCCACGTCCTTCAGCCGTCCCTCTATCTTCAGCGAGGTAACTCCTGCGTCGAGCAGCTGCTCCAGCATGTCCAGGCGGTTCATGTCCTTCAGCGACAGCAGGTGCTTGTCCTTCACCACCACCCGTCCGTCGGCATCCACCAGCGAGAAAGGCAGGCGGCAGAACTGGGCACACTCCCCACGGTTGGCGCTGCGCCCGAAGCAAGCCTGGCTGGCGTAACACTGTCCGCTATAACTTACACACAAAGCCCCGTGCACAAACACCTCGAGCGGCGTGTCGGGACAGGCCTTGTGGATGGCGGCTATCTCGTCAAGCGACAACTCGCGTGCCAGTACCACCTGTCGGAAGCCGGCCTCCGCCAGGAAGCGCACCTTTCCGGCCGTTCGGTTGTCCATCTGCGTGCTGGCATGCAGCGGGATGGGTGGCAGGTTCAGGCGTGTCAGGCCCATGTCCTGCACGATGAGTGCATCCACACCCCTGCGATACAGTTCCCAGATCATGTCCTCCGTCTCCTTCAGCTCCTCGTCCTTCAGGATGGTGTTCACCGTCACGTAGATGCGCACTCCGTAGAGGTGGGCATAGTCTGTCAGGCGTCCGATGTCGTCCATCGAGTTCGTAGCAGCCGCCCTGGCGCCAAACTTCGGCGCACCGATATACACCGCGTCGGCCCCGTGGTTCACCGCCTCGATGCCACACTCCAGATTCCGTGCCGGTGCCAGCAGTTCTATTTTCCTCAGTACCTTCATTCCCCGATCTCGTTGATGTTATACGGCGTTTCCTGATAGACGAAGTAGTTCAGCCAGTTTGTAAAGAGGAGGTTCGCATGCCCCCTCCAGCGCACCAATACCCCTTTTTCAGGGTCATTGTCCCGATAGTAGTTTTTCGGCATGTCGATGGGCAGTCCCTTGCCCAGGTCTCGTCTGTACTCCGTGTCCAGCGTCAGGGGCGAGTACTCCGAGTGTCCTGTCACGAAGAATTCCCTTCCTCCGCGTGCCATGACCATGTAGACCCCCGCTTCGTCCGACTCCGAGAGCAGTGTCAGTTCCTTCACCTTCAGGATATCCTCCCGTCTCACCTCCGTATGCCGGCTGTGAGGCACGTAGAACACGTCGTCGAATCCTCGGAAGATGGGGTGCAGCGGTTGAAGCGTATGATGTTCGAAGATGCCGAACATCTTTTTCTCGAGCGGATATTTCGGCACGCCATAGTGGTGGTAGAGTCCCGCCTGTGCTGCCCAGCAGATATAGAGCGTCGAGGTCACGTGTGTGCGTGCCCAGTCGAATATTTCCGTAATCTCGTTCCAGTAGCCCACCTCTTCGAAGTCCATCTGCTCCACGGGCGCCCCTGTGATAATCATGCCGTCATACTTCTCGTTCCTCATGAGTTCGAAGTCCGTATAGAAAGCCTTCATGTGTTCGATGGGCGTATTCTTGGGCGTATGACTTTTTATCTTCATGAAAGAGATCTCTATCTGTAGCGGCGTGTTAGACAGCAGCCTGACGAGGTCCGTTTCCGTTGTTATCTTCAGGGGCATCAGGTTGAGGATGACGATTTTCAGGGGTCGTATATCCTGTCGCGTAGCTCGCGAATTGTCGATGACGAATATGTTTTCCCGCTTCAGCAGTTCGATGGCGGGCAGTTTATCGGGCAAGTTGAGTGGCATGGCATTTACATCTTTAGTTTCAGAGGGTCAAAGATAGTGCAAACTGAGAGAAGCACAAAGCGAAAACGAAGTTTTCAGGCTTTTAGATGAGGTAGTGAAGAAAAAAACGGCATTTTCACTTTTTAATATTTTTATTTTTTTACTTTTGCCACCGATAACCTTTCTAAAAAATTAATACCATGAAAAGACATCCTATTCTTACAGGTGTAGTCTATCGTTTAATGGGAGGAATTTTATTGCTCTTCCTATCCTGTAGTACTGAAAACAATGCATTTGACATGCAACCCGGCGACATCCCCATCACGTTCTCGGGCACTATCAGTGGACAATTACTCACAAAAGTTACCGCAACATCTTTCGAAACAAACGACCGCATCGGCCTGTTTGCCACGCTGACACCCAACTCTCTCGATGGAAAGAGATATATAGACAACCTGCAACTGACATGCAACAGCAACGGCAGCTCCTTCACACCAGCGCGGACGGTCTTTTATCCCGAAGGAGGAGGGACACTGGACTTCGTAGGCTATCACCCTTACCAAAAGGAAGGACTCGAAGCAGGGAGCACTACTTTATCTGTCAGCATCCAGTCCGACCAAAGCACACCTGAAAATTTCTCGGCAAGCGACTTCCTGACTGCCAAAAAACAAAACGTGGGAAGCAGCGAAAACGACGTGACACTGAACTTCAAGCATCGATTTGCCAAACTGAAATTTACCATTATCCCTGGCGAAGGCGAGGATGCGGTGAGCATTCTGGAGGACGATCCGAACATTATCGTCACCAACATCTACTCGCAAGCCAGCTACAATCTGACGGACGAAAGCATCACCAATCCGCAGGAGCCTACAGATATCCTCACCTACGGTTCGTGGAGCAACAGCGGAGAAAAACTCACAGGCAAAGAAATAATCATCATTCCGCAAAGCTTGACACAAACAGACAATAGCATTCTTATGGAATGGAACGGAAGGGTATACACCTGCCTGATGCCGGAACAAGTGATGAAGACAGGTACCCAATGCGAAATATCCATCACCGCCACCCAACAGGGAGGAGAATTTCTGACCGGTATAGCAGGTACCGTAAGCGACTGGACTACCGTCGACGGGCAAACGACGGACAACAACCAGGAAAACGTAGCCATCCACACGGCCATCTTGTCTTTCCGAGAGTCTGACGTTTATCGCATCTACCACGAAGGGAAGGCCCTGGCAGATGTGTGCAAGGAATATTTAATCTCGGACGAACTGACCTCCAGCGCTGTCGTCTACTATCCCATATCGGAGGAAACAGGGCGGCCCGACCTGACACGAGGAACTGTCCTGCGGCTGATGGACACGCCCGATGCCATCTGCGGAGGAACAATCGTCTGGAATACGGAAGCAAACAGCTTCACTTACAACCAAGGGAGCCAAACGAGCATCAACAAATTTTACGTATCCGAAGACGGAACGATCAGCCTGACCTCGGGCAGCAATGCCGTAAGCTGCGACGTCGTGAGCCTGACCATACGCGACACCCGCGACGCACAACCGTCCTCCTACCCGATCGTCAAAATAGGAACGTAGTACTGGATGAAAGAAGATTTACGGGCAACCTGCTATAAGGACGGAACACCCCTGAAGAAATTGGAGAAACTCGGCATAGAAGCCGCCTACTTCAAGCCGGAAGGACTGGAGTACTATTTCTACAATGGCGAAGCAGTTCTGGCCGGCGAATTAAGTCCCGAAGGCTGGAGTATTCCAAGCGACAAAGACTGGGAGGCCCTAAAGAGCTACACAGGCGACAACACCTCGCTACTGAAAGCTGGCACGTGGCTGCTTGAGACGGACAACGCCGGGCAGGAGCAAGAAGGAGACGTGGCTCCCGTCAACAACCTGACCGGGTTCAGCGTCTATCCACACGGTTCGTGGTTGAGTGGGCAGCACAATAATGATGGGCGCCTGAACGGATATTGGGCACTGAAAGAAGGCAGTACGGAGATAGCCGACAAAATGATATTCTTCACTGGAGGCAGCAACAACTTCTACCTGTCCGATCCGATTGTAAACGGGAAAGACTACTACAAAGCCGCATCCATCCGTTGCATCTTGAAGTAACCCCTATAATTTAGTTTACGTCCATTATTCCTGTTTATCCTCTCATTTAGAAGTCCCGACGGGCCAACATCCGTTGGGACTTCCCTTTGTCGACAGGAACAAAGATAGAGGGTATTATACACCCGACCCCAATACAACTATTTTGTGTCTACTGAAATAAAGAAAAAACAAACTGAGAATCGATTTTCATAAACTGTCAACTGTCAGCTGTAAGGCAAAACATTATTTTGTTACCTCATTTCAAATTTTTGCTTATCTTTGCGTATAACGCAAAAAATTGAGAATACGATGGCTGATATTAATAGATTAAAAGTTGTTTTAGTAGAGAAAAAAAGAACCAACAAGTGGTTAGCTTCAGAGTTGAAGAAAGATCCTGCAACCGTATCAAAATGGTGTACGAACACTTCACAACCTGATTTACATACACTGACTAAAATTGCTTTTTTGTTAGGTGTTGAAGTTCGAGATTTAATTAATAAGAACGAGGATATTTATGAGAACACCGAAACAGAACAGCTAGCTTAGCCAGACATCAGGATTATCTGCATCTACAAAAGAAGAAGATAAAGATCAAGTTGCTTTCTTTGGGAAGTACTCAGAAACAGATTATTTCTCTGCCCCAAAAGAATAAAGGCCGAAAAGCAGTTTAACCGACAAATGGAGTTGAATACTGAGATTAACCATTAAGAAACGTTTTTAAAATGAATTACATTTGTAGTTAGTCGGACATAAATGACAAGGATAAATGAATGCTAATGACATAAATATATTGTTACAACTCGGAGAACGAATTAGTTTTGAGTGTAAAAAAGCTGAGGGGCAGATTCCCAAATCTGTTTGGGAAACTTATTCTTCATTTGCCAATACTATTGGAGGAGCCATCTTGCTCGGAATAAAGGAAAATTTGAATGAAACCGATACGAAAAAAAAGTTTGAAATTACAGGAGTTGCCCATCCACAGAAAATGAAGAAAGAATTCTTCGACACCTTAAACAGCAATAAAGTAAGCCGTAATATCCTGACGGATGAAGATGTGGAAATCATACCCTACGAAGGCTGTAATTTAATATGGGTGGATACATTGTTGACAGGAATACGCGCAGGGAAGGACTGACTTTAGCCGGTTTGCTTATGTTTGGCAAAGGACTTGCTATTAGGGAGAGGTTTGACAATATCCGCATGGATTATCTTGATATGACCAACTTGCAACCAGACAGCCGCTGGAGTGACCGGCTGACTTACGACGGACGATGGGAGAACAATCTGTATAATTTCTTTATGCGTGTACAGTCCAAGTTGGTGAGTGACATAAAACGTCCTTTCAGATTGGAGGGAATGGAACGAATAGATGATACCTCTGTACATAAAGCTATTCGTGAGGCATTGACCAATCTTGTTATTCATGCAGATTATATGGTGACAGGTGTGCTCAAAGTGGAGAAACACGATGACTGTTTTGTCTTTTCCAATCCAGGCACACTTAAAATACCCGTTATGGATATTTATGCCGGAGGCAATTCAAAGGCAAGAAATCCCAATATGCAGTCAATGTTGCGAATGATTGGTTTCGGCGACAATATTGGCTCTGGATTTCCTACAATCCTGAACGCATGGAAGAAGGAAAATTGGCGTAAGCCGTTTTTGGTAGAGCGGACTGATTTACATCTTGTTGAATTAACCCTTTCTATGGTATCTCTTATTCCGGAAGAATGTCATCATGCGTTGAATGAGATTTATGGTAGTGAGTACAACAGACTTGATAAAGAATGTCAACTGGTTTTGGCTACAGCTATAACGGAAGATAATATATCCAATTATCGCATACAGCAATTATTAGGTAAAAATCCTTTGGAGGTAGGAAGAATTCTTTATGCGTTGGTTGACAAAGGAATGCTCTTATCCAACAATAGAGGACGATGGACTTCTTACTCCATTAATTCTGATTATAGTCAAGGAGTAGAATACTCAAGGAGTAAAACTCAAGGAGTAGAAAACTCAAGGAGTAAAACTCAAGGAGTAAAATCAAGAGAGCAGAAAAAAAGAGAAATACAGGATGCCTTAATTGCTTTCTGCCGAGAAGCACGTACCTTGCAGGAAATAGCCAATTATTTAGGATATGCTGATAGGAACAGGATGAAGCGTGTGTATATCGACCCGATACTTGGCGAACTGCTGGAAATGACGTCTTCAGAGAGTAAGAATTCTCCCAATCAGAAATATATAACAAAAACGAAATAAGAACAATATATAATTATGAAACCCCATAGATTAGAATTGAGTTCGGTTGATGGGACACAACTGAATTTGGAAGCTCTCTATCAAATTGTACCATCCTGTTTTACGGAAGTAAAGGATGATAAAACCGGGGAGTTACGCCATGTGGTAAATTTCAAGACTTTGCGTCAACTGCTTGGAGATAATGCAGTGGAAGACGCAGATGAAATGTATCAGTTTACTTGGCCTGGTAAACAAGAAGCTCGTCGTGAGGCTGCTCGCCCTACTACAAAGACTTTGCGTCCTGTGGTAGAGGATAGTGTGGATTGGGATAATACACAAAATCTATATATTGAAGGCGATAATCTAGAAGTATTGAAGTTACTCCAAAAGTCGTATATGGGGAAGGTGAAGATGATTTATATTGACCCACCATATAATACAGGTAATGATTTTGTGTATGATGATGATTTTGCAGTTTCCCAGCACGAACATGATTTGGCTACTGGTGATGTGGACGAGTTAGGGTTACGTTATCGCAAGAATACAGATACAAATGGAAAGTTTCATTCGGATTGGTGTTCGATGATGTATTCTCGTTTAATTGTAGCCAGATCTTTGCTTACTGAAGATGGTATAATTTTTATTTCAATAGATGATAATGAAGTTGAAAACCTGAAAAAGATTTGTAATGAAATCTTTGGCGAAAAAAATAGCATAAACTGTATAACTAGAGCTACAGGTACTCCAACTGGTGGTGGATTCGACGGAGTTGTTAATGAATTAGATTATATACTTTGCTATGCAAAGAATATATCGAATGCTAAAATTTATGGTTTACCAATGTCTGAATCTGATGCTAGTATTTATGATCAAATAGATGAAAAAGGAAGATACCTTACTCGTTCATTAAGAAGAACTGGCGGAGAAGATAGAAGAGAAGACAGACCTACAATGTATTTCCCCATTTATGCACCTGATGGTACTCCTGTTTATCCAATAGGCCCAACTGGTTATGAAAGTCGATGGATTTGTTCACAAGAAACTGTAAAAAAAATGGATGAAGAAGGATTGCTTCAATGGAAACAAGTTAACAAAAACGGAGAGTTGGTATGGCAGGTACACCAAAAATTCTACCTAGAAGGCCGTACAAAGGCACCAGGTAATCTTTGGACTGATGTCGAGGGAAATAAAAAAGCAACAAGAGATATACGAATGTTATTTGATACCAACAAGGTTTTTGATTTTCCTAAACCTATTGGAGTTATAAAAAAGATACTTCAAATAGCAAGCACAAAACAAGATTTGATTTTAGATTTCTTTTCTGGTTCAGCAACAACTGCTCATGCCGTAATGCAGCTAAATGCAGAAGATTGTGGCAATCGTAAATATATAATGGTCCAACTTCCAGAGGAAACGCCTGAAGACAGTGAAGCTCGTAAAGCAGGCTATAACACTATTCCAGAAATAGCCAAAGAACGTATTCGTCGTGCAGGAAAGAAAATCAAGGAAGAATCCCCATTGACAACCCAAAACCTTGATACTGGTTTTCGTGTATTCCGTTTGGCAGACAGCAATTTTGAGGAAGTAAAGAAAGCTCCGATGGAATATGACCAATCACAACTTGATCTTTTCCTTAATAACGTAAAGAGTGACCGTACAGACCTCGACCTTTTGTTTGGAGCTATGCTCAGTTGGGGTGTACAACTATCTTTGCCTATGACCAGTGAAGAAGTGGATGGAAAGATGATTTATTCTGTTAATGATGGTGACCTTGTGGCTTGCTTTGCAGATGATATTACGGAAAATATCGTAAAAGCCATGGCTGACAAACAACCGCTCCGTGTATTGTTCCGTGACAGTTGCTTTGCCCGTGACGATGCTAAAATCAATGTGTTTGAAACCTTGAAACAGCTACTCGATTGGAGTGAGGAAGAAGCCATGAAAAATATCAAGGTTATCTGATTTAGCATTTTTATTAGTTCCGAATTGAAATAAATTAAAACACTATTCCATGTTAGAATATCGGAAATTACAAGTAGGGAATATAGAAAATTCTAATAATGTAATCATTATTAATGGAAATCTACATATTGATAGGCAAGTTTATGGGGATATTAAAGAAGCATTCTTGGAAATTTTGCAAGAAGATATGAAAAGATATTCTGTTATGGCAAAGGCAAAAGCAGAGGAAGAAGTAGAAAAGTGCCTACAAAGGCTAATTATAAAATTAGTTGAAGAGCAGCGAGAGAATCTGATAGAAAAATTTCAGGATATTTCAATCCAATCTGTTTTACATGATGCATTATTGGGGTACATGATATCAGATGAAGATGTAAAAGAACATATCATTGATGAATTGATAGAAAGATTGAAGATAAGAAATAGCACTACAAATCAGTTTATTATAAATGAAGCAATTAATCTTTTACCCAGACTAAGTTCATCTACTTTATTATTACTAGCTATATTACAGCTTAGGCATCAAATAACTAACGTTCCAGTTTCTTCTATGCTAAATTTCTATTTTGAACAATTATCACAAATGATTGATACTGTTGACAATATCACTGATATGGATATAGAATATTTAGTACAATGCAATTGTGTATACAGAATAACAGGTTTATATCATATTGAAACATACGAACATCATTTATTGAGAGCTTATGATTTATTTTTCCGGAAACCTATTTCTAATGAGATCTTGAAAGATTTTAAAGAAAAATATCCGAAAATTATGAGTCCTGTAAATAATTTGGGAACATGTATGTTTTGCGCAAACGGAAAAGATGAATCATACTTTCATTTTTGTGATGTCAATAGTAAATTATTCTATAAGAGACTGTCTGAAAGAGGACAAGATTTTCTAATTCCGATGGTTGAAGAATTGAAAAATCAAACTCCATTATATAATGATACTGAAGTTAGAGAATATTTCTATAAACTTAACCCGAAATGGGAAAATGTTTTTTCCTTATTGAATGGACAATCTTTGATATGGATGGATACAAGCATATTAGGTAAATATATTGGTTCCAGAGTATTAGAAAAGTATGCAAAGAGCTCTTCAAGATTGAGTATAAACGATTTCAATAATCCAATGACTTTATAATAATGACAGATTTATGAAAGAATGTATAAGTTGGATAGTATCTATAGTCAGTAAAATAGCTAGTGTATTTAATCCCGATAAGAATAAAAATGTTCGTGTGATAAAGATAAAGAAATTTGAGCACAATTATCATACTACAATTATTAATGGCGATTGTCTGTCGAAGGATCAATTAACAAATCGTGGTTTAAAAGAACAGGAAGCAGATAAAAAAGAATGAAACTAAAATATAAGCACCAACGCTTTCAGGCTGACGCAGCTAAAAGTGTGACAGACATATTTATCGGTCAGCAATATTGCGATAGTAGCGATTTTCTGATAGACCAGGGTAAAAATAAGGGTGTGTTTGATTTGACAGGTTTTGGTAATCAGCAGTTGATGCTTGACCGTGAATCAATTACAGAGAACCTCAGACAAATACAAATGAACTGGGGACTTAAACCTGTTGAATATTTGCAAGGTGATATTTCAAATCCGATGTTCACCATCGAAATGGAAACCGGTACCGGTAAGACTTATACATACATCAAAACCATGTACGAACTGAATAAGCTTTATGGCTGGAGTAAGTTCATTATCGTGGTACCCAGCATTGCCATTCGCGAAGGCGTAGCCAAGAGTTTTGAAACCATGCAGGAACACTTTGCCAATGAATATGGCAAGCGTATCCAGTTCTTTGTCTATAATTCTAGTCCTAAACATTTGCAAAAAATCGATGCTTTCGCCAGTGATAGCGGATTGCATGTGATGATTATCAATACGCAAGCATTTAACAGTTCCATGAATGAGGACAAAAATCGGGAAGGACGCAGCGGTGATGCTACAGCTCGTATAATATTTTCTAGGCCTGATTATTTTGGCAGTCGCAGACCTATTGATATATTGGCTCAGACCAATCCGATTATGATTATTGACGAGCCGCAAAGTGTTCTTGGTGCAAATAAGGCAAACGCCACAAGAAAAGGTATTGCAAAGTTTCACCCGTTGTTCACCTTGCTGTATAGTGCAACACATAGAAAAGACGATGTGTACAATATGGTGTACAGGCTGGATGCTATGGATGCTTACAACCGGAAATTAGTGAAGAAAATAGAGGTAAAAGGTATTTCACAATTAGGTTCAACAGCTACAAATGGTTTTGTCTATTTGGATGAAATAGTAATAGGGAAAGGTAATCCGCAAGCCCGTATTTCGTTTGATGTGAAAACGGCCAATGGCTTCAAGCAAACGACTCGTTTGGTCGGTGAAGGGTTCAATCTTTTTGAACAAAGCGGTGAACTGGCTGAATACGATAATCATTTCATTGTTGAACGCATTGACGGTATAGACGGTTCTATCCGTTTCCTGAACGGCATAACTCTTTATGAAGGCGATGCTATCGGAAAAGTAAATGAGGATGTGCTTCGCAGGATTCAGATACGTGAAACGATTCGTACTCATATCGAGAGGGAAAGAGAACTGTTTTCAAAAGGAATTAAAGTGCTTTCACTCTTCTTTATTGACCATGTAAACAGTTACCGCATTTATGACAAAGACGGTACTAGCAACGGTAAATTCGCAGATATGTTCGAGGAAGAATACAGGAATGTAATTCAGGAAATGCAACCACGTTTCTCTGATGAAGAATATGTCCGATATCTGCATAAGTTCTCAGCAGAAAAAGTACATCAGGGATATTTTTCTCAGGATAAAAAGGGAATTGCCGTTGATTCAAAAGAAAAAGAGGGAGATAATGAAATACGTGCATACGATTTGATTATGAAAAACAAGGAACGGCTGTTGAGTTTTGAAGAACCGGTACGCTTTATTTTCTCTCACTCTGCCCTGAAAGAAGGTTGGGATAATCCAAATGTATTTCAGATTTGCACATTGAAAGATACCGGTAGTGAAATAAAGAAACGCCAGGAAGTAGGCCGTGGTATGCGTCTTTGCGTAAACAAAAATGGCGAGCGACAGGATCAGGATGTATTGGGTGATGGTGTGTTCGATGTAAATATTCTCACAGTGATAGCCAGCGAAAGCTATGAGCATTTCAGCAAGCAGCTTCAGAGTGAACTCGCTGAAGATGTTGCGGACAGACCTGTTCAAGTTACGGCTCATTTGTTTGAAGACATTGTAATGGTAGCTTCAGACGGTAAAGAGATAAAAATCAATCGTGAATTGGCGTGTGAAATTCATGAGGAGCTTATCAGTAATGGCTATGTGAAGAAAGGCAAACTTACTGAGAAGTATTTCAATGACAAGAAAGCTGGAACTATTTATCTGGGAGAAGAACTGAATCCAATTAAAGCCGGAATACTTGGCAGACTTGATACCATCTTTAACCCGGATAGCATGAAACCAGACAATGCACGTAAACCCAAAGTTGCCACATTTAGGGAAGATTTGTTCAAAGAAAAGTTTACAGAAGTCTGGAAACGTATTAATGTGAAGACTTACTATAAAGTGGACTTTAGTACAGGTGAATTGATAAAGAAGGCTATAGAAAGCATTGACAAACATCTGAGTGTTACAGAAATACGCATTGTAATAGAGGGCGGTTCCTTAGAAAATATCCGCGACAAGGAATCTTTACAGTCTGGAGTGGCCATGACGGCAGGAAAGACACGTACAATCCGTGTTTCGGAGACTGTAGGAAATAGCGTTCGCTATGATTTGGTAGGTGATCTGGAAAATGCAACCGGATTAACACGAAAAACCATAGTGGAAATATTAAAGGGCATAAAACCAACAACCTTTGCTCAGTTCAAGATGAATCCGGAAGAATTCATTATAAAGACTGCAAATATCATTAATGATGCCAAAGCTATAGCTGTTATCCAGAAAATAGCATACGAGCGTAGTACGAATACTTACGATATGGATATTTTTACAGAAAGTACCATTAGAGGTAAATTGGGTATCAATGCTCTGGAAAGTGCCAAATCGCTGTATGATATTGTAGTCGTTGATAGCCAAGGCACAGAGAAAAACTTTGCAGAAGCATTGGAAAAGGAAGATGCGGTGGAAGTATATACCAAACTACCCCGTGGGTTTTATATCAATACCCCTATGGGACACTACAATCCAGACTGGGCTGTAGCATTTAAGGAAGGCAGTGTAAAACATATCTATTTCATTGCTGAAACTAAAGGCAATGACTGGCAGGAATCACAGCTTAGAGGCGTTGAGGATGCGAAGATAGAATGTGCACGCCGACATTTTGCCGCAATTAGTGATTATAAGGTGGTGTATGATGTAGTTAAAGATTATCAAAGTTTATACAATCTTGTAGCGAAATAATAAAATGTAAGTGACACACTTATACTTTCATCGTATTAAAACAAATCACCCGCCCCTCATTCTTCTCTGAGGCAGCGGGTGTTTTATTTCGTGCTTGTGTTGTCGTGGGCTGCGCGCTTCGTTTACAGCCCCATGCAGCTGGTGATACCCAGCGTAGTTCCAATAGCGGTCAGGATGGTGACCAGCGTCTGGATAATGGTTTTCCAGATTGTTTTCTTGTCCATCTTCTTTAATTGATAATTGAGAATTGAAAATTAGATGCTTCGTAAGTTGAAAATTATTACAGCGGGCTGCCTCCTTCGCCGTCGTCCTCGCCGCCG
>UMHC01040515.1_pt1 | contig 56812 bp, 57 predicted proteins | sample 1965381 | NCBI WGS metagenome assembly UMHC01 (sample SAMEA4836083, study PRJEB28245) | human gut metagenome | biome: gut microbiome; material: fecal sample | place: Denmark | collected 2008 | reverse complement strand
GAATTTTCTCATTATCGCTTATACTTCGCCACCATGATCACTGGGTTGTCCTCCTCGTGCATACCCGCGGCGATCTCGTCGTTATTGAAGATCGTGAGGTCGGGATAGCATTCGTCGCATATTATACGATCATAATTCCTTCTCGATCCATTCCTTCAAGTCGTGAGCGAAGATAGCGGAGTAAGCCCTCGCTCCCTTGTCCCAAAGGTGTGCCACATCCTTGAAATACTCGGGATGATCGAGGAAAAGACCTCTGGTGTAATAATCAAAGAAAGGGATGCCGTACTCGGTCGCCACGGCTTTCAGCACATCGTATTTGTCCGCACCCACTTCACTGTAACGGGGAGATACCATGAACACCAATCTTATATCCCGATCCTCGCAGAGTGAGATGAACTTACGCAAATAAACCAATTTCAAGCTATCCACGTCCGTACAGGTCTCGTCATATTCCAGCACATCGGGGAAACGAACCGGTTTAGGCCCGGGCAAGTAACCATGATCCTCATTAGCCTGTCGGTCTACGAGCAAGCCGGCCAAATTGGATACCGCCTTCGCGTTGTAGCGATAAAGATGGGATATCTGATACACCCAATAAGTGCCGGCCAAGCGAAAGATGGAATCCGCACGCTCGTTATACCCGTAATAAGGGGCGAAGAAACTGATCGTTTTAAACGGGCTCGATTGGATCACATAGTCATTGTCCATCAGCTCCAGACAGATCATCTTGGGCGTATGATGAGAGAGAACTTGACTCAGTACCCAATAGTGGGCGAATATATTGTCGGAAGCATCTATACCACCATTATACACGCTCATACCCAACGAGTCGCTGATGATAGAAGGCACGTAATGGAAATTGCAACGGGAGGTTCCCATAAAAACGACATCCTCATCTACATCATTCACCAAATATTTGATCTTTGGAGCGGTTATATCGGAGGTATGTTGATTTACCCACCCCATACAGAGGCCTCCTATGCGATCTACGACAAACACACCGGCTAATACCACGCCAAAACTAACTATCAATCGTCTCATTTTCCCTATACATTATATATTAATGACCTCAAAACTGAAAGTAGATAAACTGATCGCCATTCAGTACACCCAGCAAAAGGATATAAGCGATCATCGCCACCATATAGACATGGCGTACCGACCATGCGGGAGACTCGGATATACGCACCTGCCACCCAAACTCATCGATACCCTCCTTCACGAACAACACGGACAAAGCGATAGCGATCGCCATAAAGTCGGCAAACCTCAGATAAGGCATCGCCATATCAGTAAAGATCCCGCCAAGGATCGTCAACGCATCCGAAAGGCTGTTCGCACGGAAGAACACCCACGCCAAGCTCACCACACAAAACGTGACAAGCACATGCAGGAAACGAGCAAAACCGCTCCACCTTGCCCGATGGAACCCCAACATGCGTTCCACGCATTGCAACGCGCCATGAAGCGTTCCCCAAACAAGGAAAGTCCAATTCGCGCCATGCCATAAACCGCTGATCACGAAAGTAACCAGCACGTTAAAGTAACAGCGAAGACTCCCCACCCTGTTTCCACCCAACGGGATATAGATATAATCCTTGAACCACGTGGAGAGCGAGATATGCCAACGTCTCCAGAACTCGGTCACGCTGGCGGCGAAATAAGGCCGACGGAAGTTCTCCATTAACCGGAACCCCATCACACGAGCCACGCCGATAGCTACCAAGGAATAACCGGCAAAGTCGCCATAGATCTGAAACGGAAAGAAAAGGGAGGCCAGCAAGAAAGACCCTCCATTGTGATGCGCCACGTTATTAAATACCGCGTCCACATACAACCCGCAACGATCCGCTAGTACCAACTTCAAGAAGAACCCCCAAAGCATAAACCGAAAACCAGCCATGGCATCCTCATAACAAAAGGTATGTTTCTCCTTGAACTGAGGTAACAGGTTCGTGGAGCGTTCGATCGGTCCCGCCACCAGCTGAGGAAAGAAAGAGACAAACAAGGCGTAGGTGAAAAAATTCCTCTCCACCGGTGTCACCTTCCGGTACACATCGATCGAATAACCCAACGCTTGAAAGGTATAGAAGGAAATCCCGACCGGCAACAACATACCGAACTCCGGGAAATCTACCGCCCAGCCACACGTATCCATGAAAGCGGAAAGATTCATGGCCGCGAAATTATAATACTTGAAAAGGAAGAGGATCGAGAGATTAAGCACCAAGCTGGCAACCAAGCACAAACGCTTCTTTGCCCGTTCCTCGAAACGCCCGATACCAAGGGCCGCCAAATAAGTGATCACCGTACTGGTCAACAATAGTAAGGCATAGACCGGTTGCCAGTTCATATAGAAATAATAACTAGCGGCAAGCAGGAAAAAATTACGTATCTTCAACGACGGTAAAGCAAAATAAATCACACATACCAATGGGAAGAACAACAGGAAAGCGATCGAGTTAAATAACATGGCCTACCTGTTTAGTCGTATAAGAAACACCATTGGGGACTTTAAGCACAATCCTTTTTCAAAAAGGAATAAACTTCTTTTCATACATCAGTTATATTTTATCCCTTCCTGTCCCCACCGGTAGGTTTTCCTTTAAATAAAAAAAGCGTGGAACTGCAATATCTGTTTTGAAAATAGGAAAAAGAAGTAAGAATTGAAAAGAAAAGCATAACAAAAGCAAATATAACCACTAATTTACAGTGCTTTATGTGGTATCAGTTTCGGGATTGACTTCTTAATTTGTTTTAATCCGTTTCAAGTTTCTTCGGGATATATGGGAACATATATGGGAATTTATATACCTTTGCGATGTGAACCAAAAACGCATTGCCGATGAAAGTTTCCGTCTATCTGAAAAAGTGTTCCTTTACGACCTCGAACATCTGCTTCCGTGTCCGTGAGAAGAATGTGGATATAAAGGTGGTTTCGTCTCTTACAGTTCATGACAAGTACTGGGATGCAGATACCCTAAGTTATAAACGCACGACAGCCGTACCTGCCACCGACCAAAAACGCCTGCCCGAGTAGATTGCCGCCATCATCGAGAAAGTGGAGAAGACCTTTTCGGACAAGGCGGACAGCAAATGGCTGAAGCAGGTTATCGAAGATGTGCTGTATCCTGCACGCGCCTTCGAACGCAACCATCCAACTCTGCTCTATCGTGTTCATGAATATTTGGAGAAGTACGAAGGGGCTGATAGAACCAAAGAGCATATCATACGTTTCGAGCGCAAGATGTCCCGCTATCACGACTACCAACGGGAAATACTGGGTAATCGTGACTTCACGCTCTTTGTGGAGACTGTCACACTGGAACAGATGAACGGTTTCCGGGATTATGTCGCGAATGAGTACCTGCTGCGTCAGGAGCATCCTGAGTTCTATGTTCCCCGTATGCTTATCAACCACAAACCCAAGCCGCTCTCCAACACGACCGTCATCAACATTATGAACTTCTTCTGTACATTCCTGCACTGGTGCAAGAGGATGAAGTATTCCGACAACGAGGTGTATGCACTCTACGGCTGCAAGGAACCGACATACGGGGACCCGTTCTACCTTACTTCGGAGGAAAGGAATGTCCTGTACGATGCGGATTTGAGTGACAATCCTAAACTGGCGGTCATCCGGGATATATTCGTGTTCCACTGCTATATCGGCTGTCGCGTCGGAGACCTTTACCGGCTGACAAGGGAAAACATCAAGGACGGCTTTCTGGAATACATGCCACAGAAAACGAAAAAGTGTCAGGCAAAGACAGTCAGAGTCCCCTTGCACGAAAAGGCCTTGAAGATACTGGAACGCTATGATGTAAACGCGGACAGGCTGTTTCCTTTCAAGCCCATACATACCTATAATCTTGGCATACGAGAACTTTTGAAGTATTGCGGCATTGACCGTATGGTCACCATCCTTGACACGCACGGCTATAATACCGTACAAAAAACATTGTATGAAGTCGCCAGCAGCCATACGGCACGCAAGACCTTTGTAGGCAACCTGTACAAACAGGTCCCCGATCCGAATCTGATCGCTTCCCTGTCGGGACACGTGGAAGGAAGCCGAGCGTTCAGGCGATACCGCACCATAGACGATGACATGAAGCGGAAACTGGTAGAAATGATAAACTAAGAAGGAAATATATATGAAAGTAACGGCATTCATCAGAAAGACATCGGCCAAGAACAATGTGACGGATCTGACACGTGTCTATTTCCGTGTCCGGGATATTGGCGGAGTCGATATAAAAGCGGCAAGCGAGCTTTCCATCAGCCCCAATCACTGGAGCGCGGAGAAACAGGGTTACAAGCCACGTGTGGCTCTGGTATCGGAAGAGAAGCGGATGAACTTTGACAGGGACATCCAACAAATCACCCACCTTATCACAAAGGAGTACCACCGTGGTGTGGACGGGAACTGGCTGAAAAGACTGATAGAGGAATACCACCATCCCGATATCAACGCAAGGGGCGGCAACAAAGCCGAAGAATACCATCTCGTCTATCAGATCAGCCGGTATATCGCAGAAAACACTTTGGCGGACGACAGCTACAAGCACCATCTTGGCAATATAGACAAGATAAGCCGTTACGAGCGTTTCCAGCATGAAGTACTATAATCCGCAAAACCAAAAGTACAACTTTCCCTATATGAAAAGTAAAAAAAGGATTCCGTTTAAATGCTGCTTGCATGATGCTTGAACGGTATCCTTTTTTTAGTTCAAAAACTACTTGAATCCCATTGCCAACTCACCGAAAATTCGTACCTTTATACAGTGGTTAAGACACCTCTTTGTGTGCAGTTTCGTTCGCTTTCTTGAACAACATGATGTCCGTGTAGCGGGAGGAGTAGTTTATGCGGGCGTTGAACTCGACTTTCTCACTGCCGGTAAACGGGTTGCCGATGGTGTTTTTGCCCATCCAGTTGCATAGTTCGATGATGGATGACTTGTTGGAGGTAAAGTAGATGTAGTTCGTGCCTACGAGTGTCTGTAATACGTCCAGGTAATCGGATAGTCCCCAGCTCATAGTATAGGTGCCGACCTCGGTGGATAGATACGGAGGGTCTATCAAGAACACAACATTGGGCGTATCCTTATATTTGTTGAACAGTTCCTTGTAGTCGCATGAGATGATCTCCAATCCGTCCAGATAGTCGAGGGATGGGCTGTAATCACATTTACGCACGGTGTTGTAAAACGTTTCCTTTCGCAGTCCGGCCAAATCTGTGGCATACTTCATGGAAAAGAGTAAAGAGGTAGAGATAGTGATATAATCCACATATCCATATTCCTGTTCCTCTTGTTCAATCAGGTGTAGAATGGTTTCTTTAGCTTCTTTATGTAATGCCTTTTTTCGAGGTGTAGATGCAACCAGCAAGCGGATTTTAGCCAGCAAAACATTGGTACGTGGTATATTCTTCAATCTCCGACAATAGTTGTCGAAGTCATTATATACAACGGTGGCATCCGGTTTCTGACACTTTGTTATATGTGACAGTAACCCGGAACCACCGAACAGGTCTACAAATACGGTGTTGTCCGGATAACGCTCCAATGCTTTGATAAACTCTTTCGCAAACATTCGTTTTTGCCCTACGAACGGAAGCGGAGCAGATAAATACTGTTTCTTCATTTTCATTTTGTTTAAAAACGGGTTGCAAAAGTCTCTTTTTTCTTCCGAATGGCTATGAAAAAACAATGCTCTGCACTGCGCCGGCTTTACAGCGGTTTCAGGCATTGAGTTCGAAACGTATCCCCTCTTCTCCGTCAAGCAGAGACCGGGTTCGCTCCAGGTTGTTCCTATAGATATGTACGTTCCCAAGATTAAGGGTGATAGATTTCAAGGGTAGATCGATTTGCCGGGTCATCAGATAGAGATGGTAGAGATCGGCGGGCAACCCTAAGTTGGCATCGCTGCTGCGCTGATAGGCAGACAGGACCAGCTCCCCGCCATCTATCTGGAACTGGACGAGGCTGAGACATGGGGCTTGGTTGCTCTCGGCATCGGTGGAGCCGAGAAACAGGACGTAGTTCTTGCTGTTGCGTCTCTTCCGGTTGATCCGCTCGATCAAGGGAGGTAACTTTTCCAAATAGGTGGGATAACTGTTTACCAGCGTGGAACCGCAGTAATCCCACCAGGTGATCCCTCCGTTGCGGTACTTTTCCACGTCCCGTTCTCCCCGCATAAACAGTCGAAGTTCCGTTCGAAGTTTCTTACGGGCGATTCCATGATCCTCGAAGATATCCAGCAGATCGCCCGGCGTCAGCTCCAAACGTTCGTTCAACAGGTAGCGGATACTCCCTTTCTTGTTCTCTTGCTCTTTTCCGGACGTGATGATCCGGTTCAGTAGTTGATGGTATTTATTCATGATTCCAGTTTTTTTATCACCTAAAAGTAATATATGGCATGAAACAGATACCCGGAGGCCTCGCATTCCCACTGCAAACTACTTGCATAGGATCAACACTCAAGCGGCTCGCAGCCATGCGACATCCGCTTGAGCAAGGTGTACACCTTGCGTTCACTCACCTGATATTTGGAGGCTAGTACAGCCACGGCGTAAGTCACCTTTTCTCCATCGGATATCATCCGGGAATAGTCCTTGTACAGGTCGATATAATTCACGTCCTCTAAATGGATGCCACTATTCAACATCCATTTAAAAGGCGTTTGATAAAGATTTAAAAAGTCAAATACGGTCATGTTGAAATATGTATTATATTTGTGACGCCAATCACATAAAAACAAAACGAGCTATCGCGGCTGAAGGCATATAGCCCCCGGTCGTGCGGTAGCTCGCATTTGTTCGTTAGTATGTGATTGGCGTCTTTACTAACAGCCGGGGGCTTTCTTTTTTGCCTGTCCCCGATAAGGTCTCTAAGTTGTCTTGATAAAATCAATCGACAATCATTGCTTTTATTACAAGAATAAAGAATTCAATAAATCTTTCTTTAGGATCTATCCCGATCTCTTTTTTATAAGCTTAACTTCCAGTCGAAAATGGCAATACGCTTATAGAAAAAGAATCACTGGACGCAGTATAGCTTATAAATACAATCTGCATCCCTGCATAGCCATTTATTCCGGGACCAGCTATTATATACTCCAAAATAGCGTCACCATCATTTGTGACATGAGCGATAAGCGTATTGAGATAAATTGGATTCTTATAATCTAATCCCATGGATTCAGGAATACTCGTTCGTAATATGTATCCTTTTTTAGCGGCCTCGATATATCTTTTAAATTCGCTTAAAGAAAAGAACGCAGACCTTATCTCTTCAGATGTCGATTGGGATGTCAAGGCATAAACCTCTGGTCTAACCGTTTCATAGTTTATGGCAGATTTAAGATTTATATCTTTTTTATCAGATACAAGATAAGCTGTTTTAGTCCCGGATATTTGAATATAATGTGAGACAAGAAACTTATCAACATAAGATATGTTTATATAGCGAAGTACACTAGCAGCTATATGCCCTCCCAGGTTAACGCAAGAACGGTTATTTCCTGTTCCTGTGGAAGCATCAACAATATAGAATTTAGTTGTCGTTTTTTTTGCCAATTCTATTATATGATCTAATCCTCCAAGAGGATTGAATACAGCCGCTACCTCCTCTTTTGTAGATGTTTTTGTCAAATCAAAGATTGAGGAAGGTAAATAAAATTCTTCACCTCCGCTTTCGTAGAAACACACAGAATAGGTAAACTTATCATCCGCCGCATCTTTGCACGTTACTTTGACAGTCTTGAGCACTCCTCCTTGTCCTATATATGACAATTCCATCTCTCCCGTGCTTGAGCCCATAGTAGCGTACACATAACATGCGTAATTACCGATGAATAACGATGGAAATTCTTCATTGTAATCTGCAGATTGCCCAGATGATAATAAATAGATTATGTACGCAAGATTTCCGTTCTCTTGGATTGGATCAAGCCCGAATGCCGCCAAGATCTCATCGCTGGTGGATGCCGAGGTCAAGCCCAATACAGCTGCCGGGAATTTGTAAACATCCTTGATATCATACAATTTTTTGACTTGTTGAGTGCTCATCAATCCAGATTCATTTAGGGTAGCGATATTGAGTGCGGAAAACGTTCCATCCGTTGATCCATCGTTAGAGGGCTTGAACACGTAGTTCCTCACGGCTTTCAGCTCCGCCGCGTTCATCACGTTCACGTTTCCTCCGCCGCTTCCTTCCCCGGAGCCGCCGGATATGGATATGTTGCCGGTACCCAGCAACGACTGCCCGTTGATGGTCTTCAGGCCGGTCTCCTTGACAAACTTGCTGTCGTTCGTCAACTCGCTTGTCTTGGAGGGGATGGAGGTGCCGGAAGGTAACGCCCCCACCTCGCTGGCCGTGTAGGAGGGCTTGGTCTGGGAGTTTACCCAGCCCGGCTTGTTGAGCACCTTGCTCCAGTCCACCGAGTCTGCCACGCCACCTCCGGAACCGCCGGATATGGATATGTTGCCGGATCCCAGTATCGACTGCCCGTTTACGGTCTTCAGGCCGGTCTCCTTGACGAACTTGCTGTCGTTCTCCAGCTCACTTGTCTTGGACGGTATCTTGGTGTCGCCGTCCATCACCTTGGCGGGCAGGGCCGCCACCTTCGCCAAGAGCTCGTTGATCTTGGCTGTCGTGTAATTCAATAGTCCCATCTTATTTCAATGCTTTAAGTTCCACGTCGTTCGAATCTCTCAACAGGTCGCCGGAGGCATCGCGGAGGTATTCCCGCCGGCCTTCCTGACGCACCGTCCGCATGACCTCCACGTTGCCGCCCCGGACGGTCCTGAAGGTCACCGTCCGGGAGCGGTCCACGCCCTCGTTCACCGTTCCGGTCGAGAGGGTGGCCACGCCGTCGCCGGTTCCCGTCAGGGCGACCATGATATCGCCGCTCCCTTGCTCCCAGGGTATAGTAACGGTAGCCATCACTCCACCGTCCAGTCCGTGTTTGACTCCACGTTCACGGTCACCGGGTTGCCTTGGTAATCCAGCAGGATATCGCCCTCCGTGACACGCAGGTAGGCGTCTCCGGCGGCCAAGGTCAACAGGCACACGTCCTGGTGCCCTCCCTCGTCCGTCACGATGACCTGCCTCGTCTGCGGCTCGATCTCCGTGTTCGCCGGTACCGTAACGGCGATGGAGAAGTCATACACCGCTAATCCACCGGGATCGCCCGCTATCGCCTCCCCGTTGGCCGTCAACACGCTGTTTGCCGTATAATTGTCGGGCAGCGCTATCTCCAAATCTCCCATGCCGAGGGAGAAGGTCAGCCTCTTCGAGTTGCTGACACCGGATATGGTGACCACCTTTCCCGTCTTCTCGCTCGCCGCCGTGTCCGCTATGTCCACGTACTCGGGCTTGCCCGCTTGCATGACCGTCCGCTGCACGTCCGGGCAGTTCACCGCCTTCCAGGTCAATACCGTACTCCGGGCGTTCCGGCCGGTATGCTCCGCGTCCGACCTTACGCTCACCTCCTTGTCACCCGATCCTTGGGGCGGGGTGACCACCGCCCATGCCGCTTTCGCCATGATCTTTCGTCTTTTTTATTTGTTAATCACTCTATTCTCCATTCCGTGTTCGACCTCACCTCGAACAACGCGGGCATCTCATCGGTCACCCATACGGGCTCGTCTGGAGATACCAGCAGCCACACCCCGTAACCCACGCCGCAGATCTTGGTGAGCCTCGCGCCGACCCGGGCCATCCTCCGGAGGGTGGCGCTCACGCTCTCGATCCGTTCCAGCTCCGCCCGTACCGTCTCGACCCTTATGATATGTCCGCTAACGCACGCCATACCTCACCGTCTCGTCCGTCTCGATCCCTATGATCTCCGTCCTCACGCCGTCCGCCATGTTCGCGTCCGGGATCTCCACCCGCACCTGGCACCTGATCCGTCCGCCACCCCCGATCCGGGCGGTGTCGAGCGTGACGATATAGGTGTTCTCGTCAAGCCGGCCCATCCCGGACTTGGGGATCGTTACCGTCCGGTTGGAATAGATGTAGAACAGGGCCTCGAACTCCACGTCGTCCATCGTGAGCCCGCCCGGCAGGTCGAGGCCCAGGGCGAACTTCATCTCCGTGCCGGAGATAGATGGGTTGTTCTCGTTTCTCATTGTCACGCCTCCTTTAATGTTATGTTCCGTATTTGCATTACGCACGCCGAGATCGCCGCAAAGAGCAGTCCATCCCCCGAGGTGCTGTCCCGATCCGCCCTGAACTCCACCGAGAACGTCTTGTAGGACGCGCTCACCTCCTCGCCATAGATGACATCGTCGGTGTTGATGAAGTCAAGGCTATTGTCGCCGATCGCCGATATGATGTTCGTCGTCCCGGACGATATTCTCGCCTGGAACGATAGCCGGTACCGGTGTCCCATCTCCAGCTTGCCGCCCATACGTCCCTTGTTGAACATCACCTGGTCGGTATTGGCCTCCCCGCCGAACCGCAAGATGGCCACGCCGCCGCTGACCGACTGGACGGACGAGTCCCCGTAAGCGTTCCAATAGGATGCGCTTGTGAGATCCGTCCCTTGCAGGATCTCGTCCCCGGTGACGGTGTACCGCTCGAAATAGGCCGTGAGGCTCTTGTTCGCGTCCATCGTGACCGTATGTCGCTGGTACCCGCCATCCGACCAGCGGACGAACCGCCAACCGCTGGCCTCCGTGGCGTTGACCGTCACCTTGGTTCCCTTCTCGTAGCTTCCCGCTCCCGTGACGGATCCGCCTCCCGATGGACTGACCGACAGGGAAAGCGTGAACCGCTCGACCTGTATCTTGCTGAAATAGGCCGTGAAGGAGTTGTTGGGCTGCCCCCACGTGATCATGTGCCTGCGGCTCCCGTTATCGCTCCAGCGGACGAACTCGTACCCATCCGCCGGTATGGCCTCTATGTACTCGGACGTGCCGATCCGTTTCAGGTAGCCCCCGGCCTCCGGTACCGTCGTTCCGCCGCCTGTCGGGGAGACGGAGACGAAGCAGGTGAGTATCTCGTAATCCTGCTCGGCCACCCGCAACACCCCGTCATCGTTCGTGAACACCTTCCCGCTCCGGTTCAGGTCGTCCGCCGAGAAGGTCATGAACTTGCCGCTCGCGCTTCGCAGGGTAAGCGACCCGGGGGTCACCACCGCGCTCCTGCCGCCCTTGGACAGGTTAAGCTCCGGCGTGCCGTTATTGACGGATAGCCTCGCCACGTCGATCCCGTCATAGGTGATCCGTACGTACCCGTTCGACAGGATGAGCTCCGTGTTCGGCCCCAACGAGTGAAAGACCCCGTCCATTTCCACCGACCCGTCCGTGTGGATCTTGAACCGGTCGTTCACGTTCAGCGTGTTCGTCCGGATCGCCTTGGCGATGAGCGCGGAGGTGATTATCAGGTCGGCGTTGATGAGCGAGGTGTTGACGCTGCCGCCCTTGATGACAGACATGCCCCGCTCCGCGTAATAGACCAGCTCCTCGTAATCCTTGTAGCCCATCATCTTGGCGATGTCGTTCCGGTCTTTCAGCGACACCTCGCCGATCTGTTGGGACAGGTCGCTCTTGGACTCGTCTATCGCCTCCTGCTTGATCTTCCGTTGGATCGCCTTGTTCGCGTTCTCGATGGCCGTGGCGAGCGATGCGTAGGCGTTGTTGAACGCCGCGAACTTGCTGTCCACGTTGTTTTTCTCCGTTGTTGTCGCCTTCCCGTCCGCGATGGCGGAGTTGATGGCGGCTATCAGGTTGGTCGTGGCCGTGTTGAGGCTGTTCTTCGCCGCGTACAGGACCGATTTCTCCGTGCCCGCAAGAAAGGGGTTCGCGTACAGGGCCGTATAGGTCGCGTCCGCCTCCCGCTTGGAGGCGTTTACCGTGTTGATATACTTCTCGATCGCCTTGGCTTCCGCCTCCGATACCAAACCATCGGCGAAGGCCCCGTCCACGTACCTGTTCAGGTCGCTCACCGCGTCCTTGGCGGCGTTCGCGCCCTCCATGGCTTGCGAGGCCGTGTTGTTGGCCTCGTCCGCCGCCTTCCGGGCGTTGTCCGAGTAGCCTTTCAGCTTGTCCTGTATGGACTGGTTGGCCGTCTCCACCGCCGTTTGGAACTTGTTGTAGCAGGTCGTGAACGTGGCGTACTTGCTGTCCACGTAGGCCTTCTCTGCGGCGGTCGCCTTGCCGTCGGCGATGGCGGCGTTGATGGCGTTGACCAGCGCGTCCGTGGCGGAGAAGAGGGAAACCTTGGCGTTGTACAGCGAGGTCTTCGCAGAGCCCTCCAAATAGGGGTTGTTGTACAGTCCGTTGTAGGTGGCCAACGCCTGTTGCCGCTCGTTGCTCACCACGTTGACGTACTTCTCGATCGCCTTGGCCTCCGCCTCCGATACCAGCCCGTCGGCGAAGGCCCCGTCCACGTACCCCTTCAGGCTGCCCACGCTGTCACGCACGTCCGATGCCTCCTTGCTCGCGTCGGCCGCCGCGTCCTTGGCCTCCCGTATCTCCCGGTCGATGGCCGTCATGTCCGGTGCGTCCGTCAGGTTCCCGAAGCCCGTGGATCCCGGCTTGATCACCATCTTGCCGGTGAACACGTTCTTGTCGGCGTTCGGCGAGATCACCGTCACCTCCTTGCCCGCCATCGAGTAGGAGTCGATCCCGGAATATAGCTTGATACAAGGCGCGTCATCGTCGTACGAGGAGAGGAACACCGCGTGCTGACGGGCGGCGTTCCTCTTGTTACCGACGGTGACGATCGTGTCGCCGGCCCGTGGGATCATGCTGCCCGTGTCGCGATCCGTGGTGGAGAGGTCGATATAGTCCTCGCCGACATGGATCACCCGCCGCCAGTAATATTGGTTGCTGACGTTCTGGGAGGTGCCCTCCTTCACGTTGAACTCCCGGCATTGCGCCAGGTCGTCCACGGCGAACTCGTTCACGATCTCCCGCCCGCCGTCCGTTTGCTTGAAATAGCAACGGTAGGCGCGCTCGCCGCCATCCACGGCGGCACGCAGCCTGTCGTTCCCGGAATCGTACAGGATGGAGCCCGCTCTGTCGTGCAGGTCCTCGTACTCGGCCGATACCTCCTCCACGCGGATACACTCCATCGAGGCCGGCGACAGGACGATCCGTCCCCCCACGTGCGAGAGGCGCTTGATCTCCAACGTATCGAAGTAGGCCTTCAGCCGGATGTAGATCTCGTCCGCCTCGATATACGACTTGCCGGTCTCCGGGTCTCTTTTCACCACGAACCCGGAGCCGAACGGCCCGGCGGTGAAGTCTTGTGACTCGATATCGTCGGAGACCAGCCCGCCCAGGAATCTCATGAGGTACCGGGTCTCGTCCGGCCTGTCCTTGCGCAGGAAGGTGGATATCACCCTCAAGGCCGAGAATACGTTGTTGTCGGTGGGTACCGTATCGTCGCCGCTCCTGATGAGGTTGATCGCTCCCCCGGCCTGGCTGAGCATCGGCAGGAAGGAGTCCACCTTCCGTTCGATGGATTCCCGCCATGTAGGGGTCACCGTGTCGGATATGTCGATCCGCATGTCGTAGGGATCGGCCAATTTACGGGTGAACCCGATGATCCGGCTGTCCCGGTAGCCGGTGGAGGGGAAAAAGACCGGGTTATGCAACCGGACACGCTGTCCCAAGGAAACGTGGATCCCCCTTTTCTTGAGGATGATCGGGTCGCTGTCGCCACTGTAGACGGCGCTGTCCACGCTATATTTGGACAGGTAGGCATCGGCGGTCTCCCGCAGTTCTTCCTCCGCCAGCGTGTAATACTCGTCCGGCATCCGGATGTTGTAGAGGATATAGGTGTCGCCGGCTTCCGGGGCCATCACCCCGCCCGGGATCTGGGTGTTCTCGTCCGGGTATTGGTTGATCAGCTCGAACTCCTTTGTGGACGAGTCGTAGTTGACCTCGAGGTCATACCCGGACAGTTCCCCCGTCTGGAACACGACGCGCTTCGTCAGGCCGCCGATCTCGTGGTCGTTCGGGTCGAAGGGAATGTCCTTGTCCGTCACGTAGTAGACGCGGATCGTCTTCCCCTCGGATTCCCGCTCGATGGAGCGTACGCCGGATAACGTCCCGGTACGCCGTGGATAGATCCCCTCGAAAATCACCTCCCGCTCCACGATGCCGTACTCGGTATTCCTCTCCAGGAATCTCAACGGGGAAGGCAGGCGGAGGCGGTCGGAACCGTATCTGGAACGGTCGATGTTTCGGGTACTGCCCTTGGCGTAGAGCCGGGTGAAGAAGCGCTCGTTCTCCTCGTCCCGCCGGCTCATGCCCAGCAGCCCGCCCACGGCCGTCCCGTCGGCTGCGTAGCCTAACACCAGCGGTTCCCCGTGCTCGCACTTGCCCAGGTAGAGGGTCGTGCCGACGATCCACCACTCGGTCTCGAAGGTCTCGGCGATCCGGTTCAGGGCGGTGAGGCAATCGATCCCGTCGTAGGTCACGACCTTGTAGTCGGCCGCGATCACGCTTCCGATCCTCCAGTCCGTCGTTCCCTTGACACGGTTGATATTGTCCACGATCAGTCGCAGGTGGGCCGCCGGGCCGTCCGTCAGCGAGAAGTCCGAGTCCATGTCACCGTCCGTCAGGAGGAAGCAGAGGGCCTTCGACAGCTCGCTCTCGATGCCCTGGAAGCGCGGGGCGTACTCATACTCCAACGTGCTCGCTTGATTGGGGCACGGGACGGTGAGAAGCGTATATCGCTCCCCCTCGTAATCCACGTAATCGCCGATGTCGAAGGGTATGGCCTCCCACGTGGTGAAAGAGACGCTGAGCGCGTTGTCTCCCATCACCGCTTTCTGTTGCGTGGAGTTGTCGTCCGGACAGACTTCCGCACGCAGGTTCCCCGATTTGTCGTATATCCTCAGTTCCATTCAAGTGTCGTTTTAATGCCGCTTCAACATCGTTAGAAATCCGGTTTCGGCTCGCGGAACTTGCCCGTCCATATCGCCGCGAGCCTTCCGGTCGTCCGGAGCCGTGTCTTCATCACCGTCCCCGGACAGCTCAGGTAATAGAGCTTGTAGGTCTTCCCGATCTCGGAGACCCTCACGTTCAGGAGGCCGGATCTCAGGATCTCTATGAAGCCCTTGTATTTTGTCCGGAACTCCTGCTCGTTGTCCGTGATCATGGCCAATCGCAGGGAGATGTCCCTTGCCTCGAAACGTACGTCCGATACGTCCGCCTCCTCGCCGTCCCGTTCCCGGTAATCGACCGTGGTATGCCGCTTGGCGGGCGGCGGGGTCAGGAGCGCCGACAGGTTGTCGTACGTCCCGCCCCGGTCCTTGGCCAGGAACACGCCATAGTTCGTGTAGGCGTCCTTGTCGTTGATGAATAGCTTTCCTTCCCTCATGTCATTTGGTCCTAATTCCGTTTCTCAATATCTCCAGCAGCGTGTTGTCGATCCGTTCCAGCCTCCTGCAATAGGAGGTGTTCCGGGCGATCTCCTCCTGTAGCTCCAGCCCCCGGGACAGCATGGTGCGCATGTCGTAGGCGCACTCCTTGGTCTCGGCGACGTTTATCTGGATGGAGGTAAGCCGGCCGTTGGTCTCGTTGATGGAGTCCTGGCTGGCGATGGTATACGCGCCCGCCCTCGCCCGCTGGGTGAGGGTGGAGTCGATCCTGCCACCCGTCACCCGTTCCATGTCCTCCAGCTGGCGGGCCGCGTCCTCGATGATCTTGTCGTACTGCGCCCGCAAGTCGGCGATGCCGCTTTCCGTAAGCCCCGCGCCGCTCGCCTCGGCGAACGACTCGTACCACTGCCGGAGAGGCTCCTCCAATGCCTTCATCTTTATTCCTTGAAGGACGGCGTTATTCAGCATCTCCTGGAAATCGTCGGCGAAATCCTTGGCCGACCGTTTGCCCTCGGCGAAGCCCCGTATGATACTGTCAGCGATACTGTCGGTGGTGGTACCGGTCAATACCTCCCGCATGGACTCCTCCTGGTCATCCAGCATCCGGTCGATATCGGCTCCCTCGTCCCTCAGCGCGCGCAGCTGCTCGAACAGCTTGGCCACCTTCTCCTCCAGCTTGCCCTCGGTATAGAGCTTCTCGATGTCCTCGTAGCTCTTCCCGGCGAGGCTGGCGTACTCGTTCCACGTCTTCGCCTTCCGGAACCAAGTGCCGTGGCGGTAGCCTACGCCGCTGATATACTGTTCTCCCTGTATCTGTGCCAGCAACCGGTCGTACTCGCTTCCGGATGCCCGCCGCTGCCGCTCCAGCTCCTCGGAGATCCGCTTGTTGTAGGCCAGCGTCGTCTCGCCGATCTCTTGCTGGGTACGCAGCCGCTCCCGGAGCAGCCGCTGGTACTCCAGCTCGCCCGTGATGGCCTCGTCGTAATATTTTTGTTGCTCCTCCCGGGCCTGCCGGTTCATCTCCTTGACCTGCCTGCCCATGGAGAAGATCTTGCCGATCCCGCCGATCACGGAGGTGACCCCGCCGAGGATATCCCCCTTGGCGATCTTGGCGGCCCCGCTTACGAAACCGGACAGGGCGGAGGTCAGCTCCGCCACCCGCTTGGCGGCGTATCCAGCCTCGTCGCCGAGGATGTCGCCGATACCGCCGGCGATCGTGTCGAGGCTGGATGTCAGGGATTGTACGGAGGTATCCATGCCCTCTAACGCGGCGGCCATGCCATCCCTGTCACCTTTCCCGATGGATTCCAGCAACTTCTTCCAGTCATCCCGGATCGCCTTGAATGGCGAGCGGGAATGGATGGCCTCCTCCAGCCGCTTGATGGCGTCCTGGTATTCCTTCACGTTCCTGGGATCCCACGCCGAGGTATTGACCTCCCGGGCCTGCTTGAGCAAGGCTTCCAGCGAGGGCGTCGCCATCCTGTCAAGGTCGCCGAACAGCCTGTCCCACAGGCCGGATCCTTTCAGCTCCTCCATGGAGAGGTCGGACAGGTTCTTTTTTAAGGTTCGTCTCGCCTCCTCGATGGCCGCGTCGATGGCCTCGGCGTTCGCCTCCGTCCGTTGGGCGGTGAGGTAGGCCACGTCCTCGTTGTATTTCTTCTCTAATTCCAGCCGTTTGGCCGTGTGGTCCTGGTATTGCCGCAATGTCTTCTCCAACAGGTCGGCCTCCGCCTTCTCCCGGGCGGTAGCGGCGATGGTGGCGGCCTCTTCTAATTTCTTGCGCTGGGACTCGGGGAGCTGGGATACGGAGGTGGTCGATGGCCGGAACGACAGGCCCTGTCTTTTCCAGTCCGGGTTGTCCTTCTCCCATACGGCCCGCTCGATCTCCTGTTGGGCCCGCACGTATTCCTGTCCCTTCCGCTCGACCTCGTCGATCCTCCGGTCGTAGTCCAGCCGGATCTGCTCCAACTCCTTGTCGGCGCCCTCCCGCATCAGGCCGATCCGTCGCTGACGGAGATCCAGTTCCGCGTCCTTCTCCTTTTCCGCCAAGGCCTCCTTTTGCCGCTCGATCTCCCGTTCCCGCCGGGCGGTCTCCGCCTTGAGGGCGTTGGCCGCCTCGATCTCCTTCCGCTCATCGCCTTGGGCCTTCTCCGGAGAGCGGGAACCTTTTCCCTCTAACGTGTTGCTCTGCCGGAGCATCATGCGGCGGGAGGCATAACGTTGCGCCTCCAGGCGGTTCACCTCGGCGAGAGCTTCCGCCTCGGCGCGGAGGTCGGCCTTGTTGGAGTTGGCCAGCGCGTTCTGCGCCTTGGTGATCTCGTATTTCTCCTTGGCGATCGCCTGTTCCTTGGCGAACAGATCATCGGTCAAGCGGATCGCCTCCTTCAACGCCTTGGAGCGTTCCGCCTCCGGGAGGCTCATGTCGTAGGCCTTATCTCTAAGCTCACCGATACGGGCCTCCATGCGGCTGCGTTCCACCAAGAGGTCCCGTTCGGCCACGTCGAGGGCGTTCCTGCGTTTCTGCAACTCGACCGACTCCTTGATCTTCTCATTGGTATCGGCCATCCACGCGGAGGCCTTCCGTCCGGCATCCTCGATACCGGTCAGGCCCTGCGCCCAGGCGTTGGAAAAGTCGGCGATCCCTCCCTTGAGATCGCCCGTCAATATCTTCCAGACCGCCTCGCCCGCCTTGCCGATGGCACGGAGGCGGTTCATCAGTTGCCCGGAGAGGAAATCGGCCAGATCAGATAGAGCCTTCTTAGGTTCGGTAAAGGCCTTGTAGAGCCATTCGCCCACCTTGTCCACAACGTCCAGCAGACTGCCCAATACCTGGTTGAATGCCGCCGTGGCGACCGCCAATACGTTCTCGCCCTCCTCGGTACGGTGGAACCAGCTGTTTACGGCGGCAAGGCCGGCGGCGATGGCGGCGAGCGCCATGCCAAGCGGGGTGGCGATAAAGGCGAGAGCCGCCTTGGTCACTTTCCCGATGGCCGCCGCGGTTTGGCCGAGCGGGCCGGGAACGGACTCCAGTTGGGTCTGGAACTGTCTCAAGCCGGAGGTAGCGCCACCGGCGTCACTCTCCAGCCCGGAAAGCTCTTCTTTTAGGGATCGTATTTTTTCTTGCAACTCCTGTCCGGCGGCCGATTCCCGTTCGGCGGCGGACATCTTGCGCCACGCCTCCTCCATCTTCCGGAGGGAGGAGTGGAGGGATTCGATGCTCCCCTCGGCCATCCGTTCCCGCTCGATGGACTCCTGGAGTACCTTGATGTTTTCTTGGATTCCGGTACGGAGGTCGGTTTCCTGGATGGCGAGCTTCGCCTTGCCCTCGGCGTACTGGAGGGTCGTGACCGTACCGCGGGCGAACCCCTCGTCCAATGCCTTATTGGCCGCGTCAAGCTGGCGGAGGCTGTTGATGTCCTCTTGGATGCTGACCGCCAGCCGCTGGTTGCCCTTGCTCATGGAGGCGAACGCCTCGTCGCTGTCGGCGATCAGGCGCTGGTAGGTCCGCGCGGACTCGTTGCGCAAGCCCGCTATCCCTAACTTCACCCGATCGACCTCCTCGGCGAGGTTGCCGCGGAACTCGAATGTCACGTATAAAGGTTCGTCCGCCATGAACTGTTGAATTATGAATTATGAATTAGGAGAGGCCGAAGAAGGCTAATTCCTCCTCTTCCGTCTCAAGCATTTCCTCTTTATCTCTCTTCTTGCGCATCCGTCCTTGGTCGTTGATCATCGTGAGGATGACGCACCAGGGGATCTTTCGCATCACCTCGTCGTAGGTGAACGCCCCGGAGGCGATCAGCGCGTAGATACGTCCGAACGGGCTATGGGGAGGCTCGTATTCCTCCCTTAACTCCCTTTCCTCGGTTGGCTCTCCGTCGTCGGCGCCATCAGGTTCATCGTGGCGAGCGAGGAGATAGTGTTCATAAAACCCTCCGGGGAGGCCAAGAGCAGGATCACCTGCGCCAATTCCGCCATCCCCCGCATCGTCATGTGGCAACGGAGGTACCAGGCGAGCGGCCGGACCAAGAGGCGGCAAAGGAGGCCTTCGCCCACCATCCCCTCGGCGATCACCCGTGAGACCCGCTTACCGTTGCGGGCGATACATTCCAAGGTCGTGCCGAGATCGCCCGCCCTCAGTTCCTTCAGGTCGAGATCCATCCTACAGAAGATCGCCGCCATCCGGCAAAGGCTCTGCGCCTTCGGGAAGGGGACGCCGTAACGGATCGTCTTCTTCCCCAACTTCCGGAGCAACCACGGGGCCGGGAGGTTGACGGTCAGCCGCCGATCCAGCAGGGCGTCGGCGGCGTGGGATTCGATGGTTCGCTTCTCCATACGGGCTTACGCTTTAGGTTCGCCCAACTTATAGATGGCGTACGGTCCCTCGTTCTCTCCGATCGGGGCCAGCGCCTTCGCCGTCACCTCGATCTGGGCGATGTCGGTACGGGTCAGGTTCCATACGAACCGGGCGGTCACCTGCGCGTTCGGGATCTCGATCACCACGCCGTGCAGGGAGATCGCCCGCACGGCCTTCCGCACCGTCACGATGTCACGGGGGGCTTGGTATTTCGTCACGTTGTAGGTCTTCCCGTCGATGGTCACGTCCTCGGCCGCCGATACCGTACCGCCGAAGGTCTCCTTCAAGGTGTCGTTGTCCCATTCCAGGAAGTTCAGCTTGATCTGCTTCAATCCCGGCTCGTTCCCGATGCTCTCCACCGGTGCGGCCGGTTCCTCCTCGCAGTAAAAATCGGTGGTCGTATCGGCCTCGGTGGTGAAGGAGGCCGTCCCTTTCATGGTACGTGCCAACTGTTTCATCGTGTCGGGCATACCTCCGGCCGGGTTCACGTCACCGAACTGGGCGACCTTCAGGCCTATGGATCTTGTCTTGTTTTCTGCCATGATCTTTTGAATTATGAGTTATGAATTATGAGTTATGGGGGATGGTTTCCCTTTTTTCGTTTTCCACGTGTCCAGAGGAGGGCGGCGATAAGTCCTGTCAGAACGCCGCTCGAATACCATTTGAGGCGTGTTCGAACGGGCGTGGGCGATGGGACTTTTATCTCTTTCTTCGTGGAGGCTTGTTCCCGTTGGGCGGACAGTCGCTCCTCCAGCTCATAGACCAGCTGCTGGAGGCTGTCGCATTCGGCGTGGACGACCAGCGTCCCGTCCTTCACCGTGGTCGAAACCGTCGCCCGTCCGTCCCGCTTTTGGTAGACCGCCCCGGTGGGTAGCCTACGGAGGCTGTCCAGCGGGATCGCCAGCGTCGCCAGACTGGACGGGATTGTCACGAGGGTAACGCTGCCCCTTCTGTTCCACGCGAGACTGTCCAGTCCGCTGGTAGAAATACTTTCGTTTGTACTCCTGCACGAGGGGACGAGCAGGACAGCGGTCGTACATAGGGCATACCACGATCTTCGCGATACAGCCCTCCAGGCGCGACATGCGTGCCTGAAAATCCCGGATCTCATCATATAGCTTCAGTATTACCTCGTTGTCTCTCTCGGCCATGTGCCGGGACACATCGTCTTTCTCTAGTCGCTTTTGCTTGCGGAGCAACGGAAGCCCGGCGATCCAGTTCAGCAGGACGATCAGGCCTCCGCCCGTACCGAGATAGTTGAACAATGCGTCCCAGTCCATCCCTTAAGCCTTTTCCCGTTTACTGAACAGACCGATTACCCACTGCACCAGACCGGTATCGGCAATACCATTTGCGGCAAGTCCGCTACCCAACCCATAGAGCAACGCGATATACCATTCTATACCGTCAAGGAACCCGAGGTGTTGCCACCATCCGAACATGCATAGCCCGATGGCGACTACCCAGGAAACGATTTGTGTCCCGACTCCTTTCAGGCTCGGGAAAAAGCCTTTCACGATTTCCACCACCAAGGGGATCACAGCGACGATAGCGGATAGAGAGAGGAATACGGTGTCGTAATCCTGCTGTATTTCCACCGAGGTATCCGGAACCGTCAGTGCCAATACAGGAAGACAGACTGTAAACGATAATACCAACCCTAAAAGGGAAAGAATAAATTTCTGTTTCATGTTGTTTGTTGTTTTATTGATTAATGCCTATTTGTTTGAGCCATTCTTGTGCGTCGAACGATGGGCAGGCTTTTGCCGCCAGTTCGTTGTGCCCGACAATGCGGACCGATGGGAAGCGGCGGTGGAAGTCCCTCACGTAGGCCACGAGGGCTTTCCGCTGCGCCGGTGTACGGGTGTCCTTGGGTGTTTTGCCGTCGCGGTCCACGCCGCCGACGTACACGATGTGCCGGGCTGTCGAATTATGCCCTTTTGCCCCATTGGTAATCTCCCAGGGATCGACCATGTCGTCCTCGTTGTTGGCCACTAGCCGTTCCACCGTCCCGTCCAAATGGACCATGTCGGTATAGCCGACCCGCTTCCAGCCGCGGCCGCCTTCGCTTGGCGGGGCTGTGTGCCAACGGTGGATGTCGTCCGCCGATACTTCGCGGCCGGGAGGGGTGGCGGTGCAGTGGATGACTAAGAGTTTAAGATGCGCCATGAGGGGTTATGCCTTAAACCATTTCTTGCCATCATACCCTAAGACAACGCTCTCGCCACCTTCCACCTCAACTCCGTCGATTGTCGCCTTTTTGTCGGTCGACTTATTTACCAAAGTCAGCGTAGCACCGGCCACAACCCCGTCTCCCGTTACGGAATAGGTCGAATCATCCGCAGGAGTAATCTCGACCTTCTCTACCGGAGTCTTCATCGTGATGGTTGTTCCGGACAAGGAGGCTGTTCCCGCTTCGCGTCCGTCCAACAGGATGACATCTTCACCCCAAGCAATGTTTGTGTCAGCCTTCATCAACATCTTAAAGAAATATTTCTCTCCGGCGTTGGTCAGTTTGTCGATCTGGATCACGTCCATATCATCCACTAAGTTCACGCCTGCCCACAGGTTCGTGTCGTAGTCCATGCCGCAGATGGTAGCGACAATCAGTCCCTCCGGCCAGTTTGCCAGCGGGACGATACGGATCCCCTTGTAGCGTTCCACATTCATATCCGTGTAGTTGGCCCCTTTGTTCGGTTGCTGCGTCAACTCTTCATCGTACTTGTCGAAGTCCGCGATGCTCATCAGGATACGGAGTCCCGGATTGCTGCGCAGGGTTACGGGGATCTTGTCCTTGACCGCTTTCAGTTTCTTGATCATGGCCGTTTCCGTGGAAACCACTCTCACGACATCCTTATCGGCCAACATACGGGTCACGATGCCGTTGAACAGATGGTCGTCGTCCTCTCCATACACGCCATTGATGAAATGGAAGCCCAGTTCAAATTTGACCGATTTGGCCAGCTCACGAAGCAAGGCGTTCTGGCCTTCTGCCGGAAGTTCGGCGAAAACCAGGTTGCCTTTGGGCTGGAACGGCCGCCAGATCTGTTCGAACGTGCGCGGGTTGAAGGTCGTGAAGGCCATGAAGTCAACCGGCACCAGTTCGCGTTCGTCGTAATTGAAATCGCCTTTCGAATCGGAATCTGTCGGCATCTCCTTGCGCTTCTGGAGCATTTTCCCGGTACGCAGGCGCGGAATGGAAAATTTCTTGCCCACTTCGGGGATTACGCAGATCAGCCCCTTTTCCACCAGTTCGTTGCCGGTGGCAGCACGGGTAAGCAGCATATCCAGCACTTCACCCGAATAGTTTGTTCCTTGGATTTGAATCATCGTCTGTTACTTTTTTAAGTTGTTTTTAATCTCTTTCATTCGTTTCTCCCACGGGGATTCGTTCCCGGCAGGCGGATTGTGCAGGTCGTCCATCACCCGGCGCGACGGTTTCAGGGCTTTCAAGGCCGACTCTCCGTTTACGGGGTCCGACTTCAACAGGTTCAAATAGACCTCCCGCTGCGGTTCCTTGATACGCCCGTCTTTGACGGCGGCATCCACCAAGGCGGTACGTGCGGCGGCGGCATCGGCCTCCTCTTTGTCCTTGTAGGCTTTCAATTGGCTCTTCAGGTCGGCATTTTCTGTTTCCAGCCCGGCTACCTTGCCCGCTTCCGTTTCCAGGTGCCCGATATGCCGGAGCACCTCTTCATCGTTTGCCAAGTTGGTAAACGACGGTCTTTTTTTTAATTCGTCAATCAGCATGTTATCTGGATTTAATCGGTTTTGACAGAGGTCATACACCTGGCGTGGCGTGCTGTCGGCCGGTACCGGTTCGGTGTCGTATATCCCGTCGACCAGTCCGGCTGCCAAAGCCTCTTCAGCCGTGAACCAGTGTTCACCTCCATCGAAAAACTGTTGTTTGATCTCTTCTTTGTCCCGCTGGCAACGCAAGGCGTAAATATCCGCCAAGGTGTCTTCCAGCGACTCGATCTCTTGGATGTATTGCCGCAGCTCCTCCTTGCTGCCATAGCACCCGCCCGACACGCTGTGCACCATCAACCGGGCGTAGCGGCTCATGTAGACCGGTTTCCCGCAGGAGGCGATCACGCTGGCGATACTGGCAGCGATCCCGTCTACATAAATCTTGATGTCTGCCCGGCTGTTCCGGATGGCGTTGAAGATGGCAATCCCGGCATAGACCTCGCCGCCCATGCTGTTGATCCGGATGTCGATCTTTTCATAGGCGTTCTCGATCTCTAATAATTCGCGCACGATGTCGCCACTACGGATCGGACTGTCGTAGCTCCCGATATCGCCATACAGGAGGATACAGGCGGTGCCATCCTCGCGGGCTATCATATTGAAAAATTGTTTGCTCATTCCGCACTCGTTTTCGTGCAAAATTGAGGAGGAAAACAGAACCTTGCAAATCCCGTTTTTATGATAAGACTTTATACATCAATGATATGAGATTGTACGTCTATCTTGAAAACCCAATTTGCCCGACGCCGATTTTACCGCCAATTTTGTCTTAAAAAATTCACTTATGGCAGATTTGACGAACGCACAAAAAAAGGAAATCGCCGGGATTCTCTACCTGCAAGGGAACCTGACGCAACAGGAAATAGCGGAAAAGGTGGGCGTTAGCCGCCGAACGGTGGGTAGCTGGGCCGCTTCGGGCAAATGGGAAGAGATGAAAGCCGGGCTCACGATGACACGGGAGCAGCAGATCATGAACCTGCAACGGCAGATTGCCGAAATCAACCGCTCCATCCTCGACCGCCCGAAAGGGGAACGTTTCGCCACCCAGACGGAGGCGGGAACCATATCCAAACTGTCGGTGGCCATCGACAAACTGGAAAAGGATGCCGGGCTGAAAGACCTGATCAGCTCCGCCACCCGCTTTCTGGTCTGGCTACGGGGCATTGACATCAACAAGGCGAAAGAGTTCGGGACATTGTGGGATAACTTCATACGGAGCACGCTATGACAATAGAAGACAAAGACGCGCTCCGCGGTTGGGAAAAGTTCCATGCCGAGCTGATGGCGGATGTCCCGATGGAACACAAGAACCGGGAAGAGCTGGAGCGGCACAGGGAATATCAGGAGAGACATCCCATCGAGTGGATCCGGTATTTCTTTCCGGACTACGCCAAAAGCGAGTTTGCCCCTTTCCAGATACGGGCCATCCAGCGCTGTATCAAACAGGATGAATGGTATGAGGTACTCAGCTGGGCACGAAGCCTTGCCAAAAGTACGGTCGTGATGTTTATCGTGCTCTACCTGGCATTGACCGGACGAAAACACAACATCATGATGGTCAGTGCCACGCAGGATGCCGCCAAACGCCTGTTGGCGCCCTACCGGGACGAACTGGAGAACAACCCGCGTATCAAGGCCTACTACGGCGAACAGGCCGGGATGGGAAAATGGACGGAAGAGGAATTCGTCACCAACGCCGATGTCGCTTTCCGGGCCATCGGCTACGGGAATGCGCCCCGCGGGTCGCGCAACAAGTCGTATCGTCCGGACGTGCTGTTGGTGGACGACTTCGACACCGACGAGGCGTGCCGCAACCCGGACCGGGTGGAAGACATGTGGAAGTTCTGGGAAAAGGCGGTCTATGGCACACGCGACCCGGCTGTCGCCCTTTTGGTCATTTTCTGCGGAAACATCATCGCCAAGGATTGCTGCGTGGTGCGTGCCGGACAGATTGCCCGGCATTGGGACATCGTCAACATCCGCGACAAGGAGGGCAACAGCACGTGGCCGGAGAAGAACACCGAGGAGGCGATCGACGAAACGCTTTCAAAAATCAGCGCTTCCGCCCAGCAGACCGAATACTTCAACAACCCCGTCAGCGAGGGCGAAGTGTTCAAGGAACTGACCTGGGGAAAGGTGCCGCCGCTCTCGAAATTCAAATTCCTGGTGGCTTACGGCGACCCGGCTCCGGGTGAGAACAAGTCGAAGAAAAGTTCCACCAAGGCGGTGTGGCTGGTCGGCGAGCTGGAGGGGGTGTATTACGTGGTCAAAGGGTTCCTGGACCGTGGGCTGAACGCCGAGTTTATCGACTGGTATTTTCTCCTGGACGAATATGTCGGACGGAAGACGGCCCTCTATCATTACATGGAAAACAACTCCCTGCAAGACCCTTTCTTCCGGCAGGTGTTCCGCCCGTTGCTCTCCGACAAATGCAAGGAGCATGACGTGCGGCTTTCCATCCAGCCCGACGAAGAGAAAAAGACCGACAAGGCAACCCGTATCGAAGCGAACCTGGAACCCGTCAACCGCGAGGGGCGGCTGGTGTTCAACATCGCCGAGAAAGAGAACCCGCACATGCAGCGGCTCGCTGACCAGTTCCTGCTTTTTACCCTCGCGCTGAAGTTTCCCGCCGACGGCCCCGACTGTATCGAGGGGGCAAAACGGATCATCGACCATAAACAACAGCGGATGGCACCGCCGGTCACCATACCCGCCCGTGCTTTCCGCGCTAAAAACAAATATCGGATATGAGCCAATTTATAGACGTGTCGGATTACGACGCAACCGTCCACAAAGAGATTATCGACAGCCTTACGCGGGGAGACGATGCCATCCTCGACATCTGCGAGGACCGCGCCATCGAGGAGATGAAATCATACCTCTCCGCCCGCTACGACGTGGAGGCGATCTTTGCCGCCCGGGGCGAGGAACGCCATCCGCTGGTGCTGATGATGTGCCTCGACATCGCCACCTACCATATCTATTCGGTAGGCAACCCGCAAAAATTGAACAATGGCATCCGCAAGGACCGCTACGAACGGGCGGTCGAGTGGATGAAAGGAGTATTGAAAGGGACGGTCTCCATCAACGGGGCTCCGGAACTGGCCGACGGGGAACGCAGCCACGAGTTCCTTTACCTGAGCAACCCGAAGAGGGCCGTGCATTTTTGAAACAAGATTTAATCACCGTTCAAAACAGATTCGAATATGAGCCGAAAAAAGAATACAAAGCCAATCACCTCCGGCGGCCTGTTCCACCAGCCGGCCGGGGGAAACACCCTTTTATTGACCCAGGCCACCCGGTGGAACCGGGACATCAGCCATTACCAACGGGCGGTGACGGAAGCCGAACGGGTGGATTTTCCCAACCGTGTCCGCCTGTATGACCTGTACGACACGATCCTGCTGGATACCCATCTGTCCAGCGTGTTGGAGAAACGCAAGTCGGCGGTCCTCTCTTCGCCGATCGAGTTCAAACGCAACGGGCAACCGGACGAACGGATCGGCGAGATGCTGGAATCCCCCTGGTTCCTCGATTTCCTGGACGACCTGCTCGACACGCAGTGGTGGGGGCATAGCCTGTTCCAGTTCTATCCGGATGATAGCGGGTGGCTGACTTACCAACTGGTACCCCGGAAACACGTGGATCCGGTCCTGCGGCAGATACGCCGTATGCAGTCCGATATATCCGGTGTCTCTTGGGACACATACGACGGATTGCTCGCCGTGGGGAAACCGCACGACATCGGCCAACTGGTCCGTGACATCCCCTGGGTGTTGTACAAGCGGGGCGACGTGGCAGACTGGGCGCAGTTTGCCGAACTGTTCGGCCAGCCGATCCGCGAGTACACTTACAATGCCGGTGACGATGACGCGCGCTACAACCTGGTGAACGATATCTTCGGCGGAGGGGCGGCAGCCGTTTTCCTGCATCCTGAGGGGAGCAACCTCACGCTCCATGAGGCGGGGAACAAGACGGGTTCGAGCGACCTCTACAAAGGGCTTGCCGCTTTCTGCAACAACGAAATTTCCAAACATATACTGGGCAACACGTTGACGACCGAAGCCGGGGAAAAGGGGACGCAGGCATTGGGAACGGTGCAACAAAAGGCGGAAGAACGGCTCTTGGAGCAGGACAAACGTTTTGTCTTGAACGTGCTGAACTACCAGATGACCGACCTTTTCGAATCGTTCGGCATCCATACGCAAGGCGGCCGGTTCTCGTTCGTCTCGCCCAAGAACACGAACCTGTCGCAGCGTGCCGACATCCTGATCAAGCTGAACCAGCTCGGACTGCCGCTCGACCATGACCAACTGTATGAGGAGTTCGGGTTGAACAAGCCGGAGGACTACGCAAAACAATTGACAATGAACAATGGACAACTGACAATTGGGAAAGAAAAGAAAGAACCGGATAATTGTCAATTGTCAACTGTCCATTCTCAATTGGAAAAGCCCCGCTTTTCCTTTGCCAACCTGTTGCCCCGTTTTTTCGGGGAAGCCCCCGAAAGCGACAAGGGGGCAGCTTTAGAGTGGTAGTCAACCGCCTGTATTCAATTGACAATGGACAATTGACAATGAACAATTGGGCTGGTGCGAATCCGGGAGAGGTAGGGTTTACCTTCTCGACCGAGGTACTGGAGGGGATGGTCCGCCGGATCTATGCCAGGGAGTTCGACACGACGACGGAGATCGACCGAGGTGCCTGGGGGGAGTTCTGGCGTTGCTTCAACGAGGCGACCGACAAAGGGTTCGGTAGCCGTACCTATAACGGAAGCGACTACGACTTCTACCAGGCTTTGCGTTACAACAATGCCGTGTTTGCCGCATTCCGTACCCACCGGTTCCAGAACGACATCGCCCAGCAGCTGCTCGACAAAGAGGGGAAGTTGAAGACGTTCGGGCAATTCGCCCGTGATGTCGATACGCTGGTCGCCCCGACGCACCTGGATGCCTGGCTGCGGACGGAATACAACACCGCCGTTCTCCGGGCACGGCAGGCGGCGGACTGGAAACGGTTCGAGGCGAATGCCGATGTGCTGCCCAACCTGAAATGGATACCGAGCACCAGCCCCCATCCGGGAGCGGACCACGAGGTGTTCTGGAACACCGTGCGTCCGCTGGACGATCCTTTTTGGGACGAACACCGTCCCGGCGACCGCTGGAACTGCAAATGCTCGCTGGAAGCGACCGACGAACCGGCCACCGCCGGCAGCCGCATCCCGAAAGGTTCACCCAAAGACGAACCCAGCCCCGGACTGGACAACAATCCGGGCAAAGACGCGCAGCTGTTCAGCGATACGAACCCGTATGTGGTGCATGGATATCCGGGTGTGAAAAGGGCGGTACGGCAGTTCATCGACCAACAGACGGTTTCCGGAAGCGACCTCGTTTTCAAGGAGGAGGTCAAACAACAGCGGACAGAAATACGCGAATGGGCGAAAGAAGAGCTGATCGGCAAACAAATGCCCGTACCCGGACTGGGCGCACCTATATCGTTCACCTCGACCGGCATCAAGGAAGCATTGAACCAGCCGCACAAGCATTTGCTGGCAAAGAATGAGGCGGTACGGAATATTAGGAAGTTGATGGAAACGGCAAAGTATGTCCGAACGGACCCGGACGTAAAAGGGCGGAATTTCAAGTATCACTATTTTGAAATTGAGATTATGGGCGAACCGTCATTTGTCGTCATCCGGGAGAATACGGATAATCGTTTAATAGACTTTTACAGTATTGTGGAGAAATTGAAAAGGTGATCAAAGCCCTCGTTGAAGGATATGCAATCCAACACAGAATCTTTGACCACCTTTCTTTCTCGCAAAGGTAACAATATAATTCATAATTCATAAATCATAAATCAAAATTCTCATGGATTTTAACCAATTAATCCGCAAACTGGAGCAAAAGAAATCCGAACTGGTCGCTTTCTGCGACAAACGCTGGCCCGCCCGTGTCGGCGAGATGGCGATCAGCCATTTCAAACAGAACTTCCGCGACGCGGGATGGAACGACAACGGCCTGACCAAATGGCTGATGACCAAACGCCAGCAAATGGGGGGCAAAGGAGCCTATTATGACAACACCCCTTTGCTGAGCGGACGGAACAACCTATACAGTGGATTCACCTATAAAGCCAATCCCGGACAGGTGACAGTGTCAAACGACGTGGAATATGCCCGCATCCACAACGAAGGCGGCAACGTAACCCACCGGATCACGCCCCGGATGCGCAAATATGCCTGGGCACGATTCTTCGAGGAAACCGGAATAAAGAAAGGGGATAGCTGGGAACAACGGCAACAGAAAGAAAAGAACGCCGGCGAACGTTCCGCCATGTGGAAACGGTTGGCTTTGACTCCCAAGCAATCATCTACCGTCCATATCCCGCAACGCCGTTTTATGGGAAGAACCGCGGAACTGGATAAAAAGATAGAGGAGTACACCGAACGGGATATCAAGAGAATTATGAATTTTGAATGATGAATTATCATCGACACATAAATCATAAATTATAAATCATGGAACAACTATTCAACACAATCCAGGCGGCCATCGCCGAACAAATGCCGGATCTCACTTTGGTGGATGAAGACTACGGCCAGTTGCAAACCCAGGAAGATACCTACCCGGTCACTTTCCCCTGTGTCCTGATCGGGCTGGACGGGGTACGCTGGGAAACCATCGCCGATGATTACCAACGCGGGACAGCCCGCATCGTGATCCGCCTCTGCATCGACTGTTACGATGATACGCACTATACCAGCGGAACGGCCGGCAAGGTCGCCGAACGGATCGAACGCTTCAAGCGGTTGCACGACATCGTCCGCCACATCGAGCCGGAAAACGCCTTACCCTTGGAGCGCGTCTCCTCCCGTTGGATCTCCCTGCCGGGAGCCATCAAGGTGTATGAAAGCACGTATGAGACAATCATAGATGAAGAACCTGCGTAATCAATGGACAATTGATAATTGACAATTAAGAAATACCGCTTGTCGCCCATTGTCAATTTTTCAAGGTTCTCCTTGAAACAGGTTGAGCTGCCCTCCGGATACATGCGGTTTCCGGACTTTCGGAACAGGCTTGACCTCGATATCCGTCAGTTTGTCGCAGTTCTGCCGGATGATTGCCATAATACGCGATTCTGAAAGGAAGAACTCTTTTTCGGAAAGGATTTTCAGCGCATCGTCAAAACGGCGACGCTGGATCTCCGTCCAGTAATAATACCGGCGGATCAGTGTTTCGTCACGAAGCGATATCAATCGTTTGTTCCTTCCTTTAGGCATAAATGAAAATTTTGTCATACAAAGATAGGAAATTTTCAACAATACTTGCTCTTATTTAAATGCGATTGATACACGTCTATACCTACTACGTTCATGTTATTTATTTTTTGAACTCGTTTTTTATTAGAACGGACGAGTGGTCTTTATTCTTATTCAACTCGTATAAAAATCGAAAGTTTTTTCTAAATTTGTCAGTAGTTCTAATTTTATGTATATGAATTTATTTGAAAATTTGACAGAAGTACCATTGTTGGGAAAAGTCTTAAAGACAGGTAGTAAAGTTATTCGTGTAAGGATACACAATGAACCAAATGTGGAATACAAATATCAGAAAGATGTCTCTTATCCTCCTGTAAACTATGCACGCCTGATGAGAGCCAACTTTGATAATCAACCGATGTTTTATGGTTCATTGTTCCCTTTGGAATATACAGCACAACAAGACATACCAAGATTAACATGCTTAGCTGAAACTTGCGAAGAACTTTGGGATAAAAACTTTGTTGGGAAAAAAGAAATTACTTTTTCACTTTGGATGGCTAAAAGACCTATCAGATTATTTGTCATACCAATATTTGACTCATACAAAAAACCGGTGGTTGAATTTGAATGGTATTTCAATTTATGGGAAAATATTATGTCAGAACATAATACATCTAATGAGATAAGAAATAGTCTAAAAGAACTATCAAAACAATTTTCATTTATTCCGAAGAATAAGGAAGAAGCTAAATCTTGTTATTCTTATACGGCTAATTTTACACAAAATCTTTTGAGTCAAAGAGTTGATATTGATGGGATTGTTTACCCAAGTGCTCGTTTAGGACAAGATGGAATAGGCATAAATGTTGCTATACGTCCGACTGTTATTGATTCAAGTTTTGAGTTAAGAGCTTGTTATATTTGTCATTTATTTAAAAGAACATCTGAACATCAATTGATATTGACATACAAAAAGTCGCATATTCAGCAAAATGGTAAAATTAAATATTTATTGGATAAAGAATATTTTCATTGTGTAGATTATAAAAATCTTATTTGTCCAGATTTTCGTTTGAAAGAGCTGAATTTCAAATACTGAATTAATGTATTAAATCGGCCAAATAATCAGTTAAAGAATTGTATAAAAAAGAAATATATCCTTTACATTGGTATATTTCCAGTCCCTCAAAATGCTCCACACTAAAGAAGGGGAGATCTTAATGGGGTATATATGAAAACCATAAGAAAAAAGATTCCCGATTTATTTTTTCTAATCGGGAGTCTTTAAGTTTATTTTATTGGTCTAATTGTGACAGTATAGCGTTTTCCGCCTTTATTTTTTGCAATACCATTTATGATTAGTACGTTATTTCTTTCATCAAATTTATAATTCAGCCAAGTAGGATCGAATGATATGTAAAATGTTCTTTGATTAATAATAGCTGTTTCGTCTATCAATATATAACCATACATTTCTTTGGTGTATATACTAACAATTGTCACATCTTTTATGAAAAAATCTTTACATTCTACTTCTGCTTTAAAAGACTGTACTGATTTATGGCTCTTGTGAAGTTTTTCTTTCTCTAAAAAACTTCTTATAGCAATGAGATTCATTTTTTTCATAACTTCTATATAAGATTAAATTATTTATTTTTTAGACTGCAAAAATACATTTTTTTTGCAATCAGTTAATTCAAAATGGATATTTTAGAACTAAAAACAATTCAAATCATTTCTTTTTTCTTCTCCTTCCATTTCCGTTCCTGTTCCGTGATCCAGTCGTATATCTCCGGCCAAGTAGGAAGGCCACCCACCTGCTTGTCGTCGATGTAACAGTGGGCGTAGACCTTGCGTGCGTCGTCGCCGTAGAAGGCGAGGTTCGCCGGCTCGTGGGCGTTGATTCGGTCGAAGGGAATGCCTTGCTCCAGCATCCAGTTGATGGCCTCCTCCAGCCGTTCGCCCCGGCGACAGGTCCACAGGATGAGATAATGGCCGTCGGCTTTCAGCTTGTTCATCACCTCCACGGCGTAGGGCTTCGGGGAGCCTATCTCCGGGTAGGTACCCATGCAGAGGGTACCGTCGAAATCAACAGCGATGATCATGACTCGCCTCCTTCCGTCTTAACAAGGTTTACCAATTCGCAGGGCAGCCAGATCACCCGGCTACCGGCGTAAAAGATACAGACTTCACATGTGCGCAGATTAACCGAGATCAGTTCGGATTCGATTCCGTTCGTTTCGACCGACATGCCGGTCGTCCATCTCGTATTGTCAAATTCTTCTTTTGTCATATTCTGTTTAAAATAATGTAGGTTCCTTTGATTCCTTCAGGTACTCCAGCACCAGGTAGTCCAGCGGCTGTGTCTCCCAGTTGATGCCGGGGCGGTTCTTGTAAAGCGACTTGATCAGCTGGCAGCACTCCTCCGGCAGGAGGCCGGTGTCGAGCTTCGCTATCGGGAGGTTGATCCGGTCGAGGGTGATGGTGGAACACGACATGATCTTCGCGTCGCCTTTCCATACGCCTTTCAGGTAGATATGCTTCACTGCGCCGATGGCGTTCCGTACCGGGTGGTGGAGCCGGATCGTGGTGAAGCAGGTGCAGTTCAGTTTGTTGTTGAAGTTCTCTTCAAATTCCAATCGTTCGTCCATGATTTTATAATATTTACCGGTTTGTTGTTTGCAGTGGAAACAATAGAGGGCGTGGTGCCCGCCGCCCCTCGCGACCCGGCTCACCCGGTAACGCGCGCCGCAGGGGCAGACGTAGACCCAGCGGCCGGGGGAGAGGGGGACGGACTTTACCCTCATGCCTCCGTCATTCCTAAAGGTATCGCTATCCATGCCCCGTTATCGTTCTTGACCTCGGCACGGATGAACTGTTTGCTGATGGCCGGCTGGTAGGCCTCCTCGATGATCTGCACGCCTTCCATGAAACGCTCGTTTCCCGACTCCTCGGCTATCTTGCGAAGCTGGACGATACGGCTCGCCTTCAGCGTGCCTTGGGCATTACGGGCCAACAGGCGGAGTACCATCTTAACGAGCGCCTTCGTTTCCTCGTTATTGGCAAGCCCCTCGATATACTCCTTCACGATGGCGATGCCGTCCTCCACCGTGTCGCGATAACCGTCGGTCTCATAATACCCTACGGTGATACGCTTGTCTCCAGCGGAATTGGTAAAGGTGTCCGTGCGTTGGCCGTCCTTTTTCAGTTTCAAGACCTCCGACTTCATGTCGATCACGCGGCGGAAGTCGTTCAATACATTTTGCTTATCAGTCTTGATGTGGTGACTGACAGCTTGCAGCCTTATGATCGCCTCCTCGATCGTTTCGTCCACCAGTTCCTTGTAGGCCTCGCGGTCGCGCTTGGCTTGTTCCTTGGCTTTCTTCTTGGCTTGCGCCGCCTTGAACGCTTCATTCTCCTGCCGTTCTTGGGCTGTCATTTCGATTGTCTGTTTTACTTCTTCCATGTTTTCTTTGTTTTTGGATGGTTACACATCTGTCTGTTCTGTATCTCTTTGTATCTCTTGTACTCACTCCGTAGGTAAGCGATGGATCGCTCCAGCCGGTCGATCTCCTCGTCCCACTCCCGCAGCAGCCGGCGTTGCGCCTCCATGTCCTTGGTCGGCCGGGTGAGCAGCATATCGACCAGGAAGTCGCATTCGCCTTTCAGGTAGTCCAGACGGCGGCGCAGTCGCTTGCCCTGTTCCTCGATCTCGTCGAGCTTGTCTTGTAATGGTATATATTTTCCCATGTTGATCTCTGATTTCCGATTGTCAATAGGGCAAGACGGGGAAATCCAATTCCGGGTTGCCGGTAATATCCACGCTGTTGCGCTTGCGATGGAGGTTATAGATCGCCGATAGGCGGCTCTCCGGGATCGCATTGAAGTTGCCGCAGTTGGCGGCGCGGCAGGCGATGTCCATCACGTAGCGGATCTTCGCCTGGTCGCTCTCGAAGGTGTAGCCCAACTTGTCCACCCACTTGCAGATGGCGGCGATCACCCGTTTGCGAGCGAGGTTCGCGCTGTCTTCGTAGCGGGCTTTCTTTTGCTCATGATTGCCCTTCATCGCCTCGATCATGAGGCTGTATTCTTTCGGATACTTCTCATACATTTCCGACAGCGAGGTCGTGCGACCGCCGCTGTGCTCATGCACCAGCCCCTCCTTGATCACGTCTTTATAGTGCGGATCGTAGCCCGGAACCTCCTTCAGCAGCGTCCAGAAGAGGGCGTGCGAGGGGGCGCGGCGTTTGGTTTGCTTCTTTGTTGTTGCCATGACTTTAACTCTTTAATTCTTTAATTGTCCATCATTTTGTCTTTCCAATAGAGGTACGCTTTCTCCTCCCAGATGATAAAAGGCTTTTGTTGTTGCCCTTTGTCAAGAAAACGGCTGTTGGCGGTAGCACGGAAGGCTTCTACATAGATCTTGCAGTGGCTGTCGTAGCGGATGCTGTCGGCTGTACCCCCTTTGGGGTTCTTGCCATCGGCATGGCTGACAAAGACGAAGAGCTTTTTCGGAAACTTCTTCACCATTTCCAAATAATCATCGTATGTGAGACGTGCGTACTGGAGGGAGTCGATGATGACGATGTCCCAACTTTTCGGTTTTTCAAGCCGTTCCAGCATTTCGCCCATGTCCATGTCGAGCAATACCAGCTTGCCGTTCACCTCCATCATTCCCGCGTCTTCGAAAGAGCGTTGCAGCGAGAGGCTGTCGCCCTCCTCCAAACTCAGGTAGGCCACCCGCCCGAACCGGGCGAGGTATTTCGCCAGACGGCAGGTAAAGGAGGTCTTCCCGCTACCGCTCAGTCCCCAAATGATCCATGTGCCGTAGGGGGCCGGGCGGCCTAAGAGATCGTACCAGGCACCGGTAAACTCCATCCGCCGCTTCTTGGCGGAGAGGAACTGTTGTACGCCTAACACCTTTCCCATCGATCAGATCCTCTCAAATTCGTTGGCCAACTGTTCCCGTTTCACAAGGCGCATCAGGCGGCGCAGGTCCTCGCAGAAATAGAGGTTCCGTTCTTTTGTGTCGCCTTTCTTGTTCTGTACCTTCACGAGGCGTTTCACCTTCTCCACCTCGCTCCAGATACGGGAGGCCGTCTCACTGTCCAGCCCGTTCGCCATGCAGATGTCCAGTACGTCCTGTTCGGTCGCGCCGGGCAGTTCGATGTACGAGCGGCCCAATCGACTGTCTATCTCATCGTAGCCCTTGGTGTTGTTGCGCACGCCACGGGCAATCTCCTTGTGCAGGTTCTCTGTACCGGCCAACAGGCAGCCCAAACGATGCTCCGTGCGGTTGTAGAGGGGAATCAGTTTGCGGAAGGCGGCAGGCTTCAGTTTGTCCGCCTCGTCGATGATCAGGATCGGATGGTCGGCCGCCATGCCGTTCAGGTATTCGGTGATCATCTTCAAAAGGGTCGGAATGTCGGTATAGCCTCTGCGAGGTACGCCACAGGTACGTTCGGCAAGTTCCAACAGGAATTGGCGCGAGTTCCACTCCTCGGCTTGCATGAAGATAACGGATCCGGTCAGATCCTGATTGAAAAGGTGTTCCAGTGTCTGCGTCTTTCCGCTGCCTGCCTTGTTGGATATCGCCATCCACATGCTTTGCTGCTTGCAGGAACGGAAGACGAATTCGATCTTCCGGTAGTTCCGTATGGTGGTGACCACCTGCCAGCCGTCTTCCTGATAGCCTAATGCGGCAGCGATGCGTTTGTCCATCTCGGTGGTGTCTGCGCCGTATTTCCCGTTCATCCACTGGCTGAGCGAGGCACTGCTGATGTCGCACCGTTCAGCCACTTTGTTTTGCGAGCCGAGGCGTGTGATCCAGTCGCCTACGTGCTTCATTAATCCGTTTCTGTTCATATCTTGAATACTGTTTAAAAATCATTTAAAAACTCCCGATCGCCCGTGACGAAGTCGAAATCGTCGTCATCGTCCAAAAAAGCCGCCGGTTGTACCGGCAAGGTAACCGTCTCCTTGCGGCCTGCCACCTCATTGCGCACATCCTTATGCCGGCCGAGGCTGTCGGTAATGACATGGGCGGTAAGCGTTCCGGCCAACTGTTCAGCATTCTCATCGAAAAACTTGCGGACGATCTCACCGCTTTGCCGACGTTTCTCGATCGTATCTTCCACCATTGCCCGGTTGAACTGTCGTACCCGGACCAGTTCTTCGGCATCCCCCTCCCTACGATCGGCCAAGGCAAGCGGTTGCCTGTATTTTTGTTCCAATACGAAGCGCGTGCCTCCCTCGATGGGTGCCTTTTGCGTGCCGATGTTCTCGATGGCAATCACCCGGCTCATATCTGACGGATCGTAACGCAGGAAGAAATCAACGTGCCCCAAGGCACGGAACTCCGGATCGAAGCTGTCATAAACAAATTGCGCGTTGCCCATCTGGAGATGCATCCCGTCTCCCCGGAGTTTCCGGGGCGTGGCGGTCTCGCCAAAGGCCAACAGGCGTTGTACCGGGTCGAACGGACGGCGGCGGTCAGCTTCAAGTTCATTCCACCGCTGAAGATAGGCTTCGCGTTTGGCGGTACGATCCAGTTCGATTACCTGTTCGATCTGCGAGCAGCAACCGGCGTAATCGGGAAAGCTCTTTTTATGCGATTCGATCCAATCGTCGCTCACCTGCACTGCCCGGCCGCTCTTCACGCCATGGCCGCTGGTATTGGGCATCAGGCGGAAATATTTCCGGTTGAAACGATTGAAGAAAGGTTCGATCGGCTTTGCCTTGGCATTGCCTACGGCAGCGGGTGTAAAATACTGCGTAAGTGTTTGCATGAAGGGGAAGAGTTGTTTCTTCTGGTAGTTGTCCGACTGGATCTGCCAAGGCTGGAAGCTGCCACCCAAGAGTTTTTCCGTATGCTCGAAAGCATTACGGAAGGCGGCGCGGATCAGGTCGGGCGACTCGTGCCTTCCGATGGCATAGCCCACAATGTAGTAGTTGAAAGGATCAATAATGGTGATCACTGTCGGGCGATGGTGGTAGGTGGTGACGCTTCGGCCCGTTCGGGGATCGGTGGCACGGCTCTTGTAAAGCAATTCCGTGTCCCACCCATCGACGCACCAGAAAAACATCGGAGCAGTAGGCGTGGAACGTTTCACCTGCATCAGTTTCTCGTTGGCAAACGCCTTTTTGCCATGTCGCCCGGCAAACGCTTCGGGATGTTCGTTCTTATAGTTGGCGACCGTCTTCGCTGTGATCTGCTTCCATTTCATACGGTCGGCCACGGCGTTGTAGAGCCGGGCAACTGTTTCGTTGTCGATGTTGCGGCCGTCGCCGATCAGTTCCACGATCAGCGCGTCCTGTTCTTTCAGCTTGTTCTTGCGGGCGTTCCGGTTGCCAAACTTGGCGGATATGAGGGCTGTGTAGCTCTCCGACCGGTAGCGGTCGGCCAGCCGTTTCAGCGACAGGTGATTTTTGGGCAGGCGGCAGCCTAATTCCTCCTGGATGCCGTTCAGCTCGCCGCTGGTCTCCTGCCAGACCCGGAAGAAAGGACGTCCGTAAGACTTGATGAACAATTCACGGTCGGAGGTCAGCCGGATCACGGCATTCAGGACGGAAGCATTGGCGGTGTACAGCTCGACATAGACCGGATCCAGATGTTCGAAGCCTTTGTCGTCCAAGGTGTAGTCCTTATAGAACTGTTCGGCATCCGTGTCGCGTGTCACCATGTTGCGGAGCACGTATTGACCTGTCCGCTGTTCCGGATCGCCATATTTCCGGATCACCCGTTCCTTCACCCGATCGGGCAGGGAGTGGTAAGCTAACAAGGCGGTTTGCCCGTAGCAAGCCCGGCGTACTACCTGGATCAACTTTTTCGACCGGTAGTATTTGAAACTTGCCTCTGTCAGGACCGGACGGTCCTTTTCTTCCACCGTATCCGGATCACCGGAGGTCAGCTCTGCGTAAGAGATACATAATATGTTTTTATAATACTCCATGTTCACTCTGTCTTCTTTATCTTGTTCCCGGAAGCGGATTCGAACCGCTGACCTTATCGCCTGAATGACCAGTTCCGACTGTTCTACCTGACTGAACTATCCGGGATACCACCCTCGTACCGCGGGCCGCGTACCGATACCAAACCTAAACCAATCTTAATTGAAACCTAAATCCTGATTGTTATCCTTGTCACTGCCGCCCATCAACCGCAGCATCGTTTTATCTATCCAAGCCACGAAACGGTCGGCCACCTTACCGCATTCTACCTCATTTCCGATTAGCAATAAGCTGAACACGAACCAAATCGTGCAAAGCAGGCTTCCCTCCAGCTCGTTCCCGTATTCTATCGTGTCGATCCCGGCAAAGAGGAACAGCCAACTGATCACCCATCCGTAAAGAATCACTTTCGCTTTCATGATCAGCCCTCCGCCAATTGCGCTTTCGCCAACACCCTCGTCTCGTACACCAATCCCGGATCCAGCATCTCCATCCAGCCAAACTCCCTTTTCAGTAACCGGTCAAGCACCGCCCAGTCCTCCAGCGACACGCAGTCGTTATAATTGTACCACTGGTTCTCGCCCGTCTCCGGATCCAGCCCGATGATGCCCCAGAACTCCTTGCGGGCAGCCCCTATGCACACCTTACACTCGCCCTTGGCGATCACCACCCGGAACACCGGCCGTTCGTCCTCCTTCCGTCCGGTATAGACCAGCATCTTGAAGTTCACCTCATACGTGGAGTCCATGTCGAACGGTGCCTCGCAAAGCGCCTTGTAATCGATTCTTTTTCTTGTTTCCATATTATCTTTGTCTTTTAATTGTCCATTGTTAATTGTCCATTGCTCCGCCACCGGTCTCGCTCCGGTAGTTGCAAGTCGTTGGCTTTCTTGGACGGAATAGTCTAGGTATCAGTTAAATTGCCTACCTTTGTAGGTGAACTCAAAAAAATAATCAGTATGGATGAATAGTTGATTACTCCGTGTCTTCCTCATCCCACTCAATCACCATCTGCTCGCACACCGGCTTCGGATCCGGGATAAAAGACATTGCGCTTCCGGTTATACTTTGCCTCATCGGTTATCTCACGAACAATCTGGGCACTGACCGCCGTCCCAGCATAGACTTTGCGGACGTGCGACAGGCTCACGGCCATCGCATTCGCCACATTCTCCAGCTCATCCCGGCTGATATAAGGCTTCACACGTTCCTTCCATTCGGCATAGAACGGACGGTATTTCGGGAGGGGCAGGCGCTTGCGTTGTTGTTGCTCCTGTATGCACTCCACCTCGCCCTTGATCCGGTATTGACCGGTGCGACGGATGGAGGGGAGGACTTCTCCTGCCACCCAGTTAACGAAGGCATCCGCTTGCGGTTTGTTGCTCCGGAACGCCAGTTTGTAGAGAGCGGATTCGTTGATGACCGATAATTGCTGGTACCGCCACCACGATTGCCAGAAGAAGGGGTGGTAAAACTCACCATCCCTTTCCAACTCTCTGGAATAGAATCAAGTGTATGACCACTCCATGTGATGTCTAATGCGTTTGCCACATCCTTGGCCACAAACCAAGGTTCGTTGTTCACTTGCTGGGTGCGAATCGTTACGTTCGCTTCCTCGTTGTAGAAAAATTGCAGATTTGTTTCCATTTTGAATACGGTTTAAATGATTGTTACTTCCTTATAGGGATTATCTATCTCTTTCTTCTCGATGTTGATCGTCAGATCATACATCTTCCCGCCATGATTCAAGGCGTAGGCACGGATAATCTTGGCGGTCGGGCTGTTCGTGTTGAACTGCAAGGCCTCAACTACCGTACGCATGGTTACTTTCAGCTTCGCCCGGATTTCGTCTTTGACTTCCTTGTTTACTTCGATCACTTTCTTTTTTTCTTCCATCTTATTTAATGTTTAATGAATTGTTGTAACTTTAGAGCGTCTTTCCACTGGAAGACTTTGCAAATATATAAACAGTTTTATTTATACAAAAGCAAAATTGGAATAAAATATAAACATTTTTATTTATGTCAGGAGAAGAATTGCGTCAGAAACTACAATGCCAAGATATGCCACTAAGGCAAATTGCTATTGCAATGGGAATTACAGAACAAGATTTTCAAAGCAAACTTAAGGCTAAAGATTTGAAAGTTTCATTTGTTATATCTGTATCCAAGGCTATAAATAAAAGTGTTTATACTCTAATTGATGACGAAGTATCTAATACTTTGCCACTGATGGGCGACAAGGAAGGGGAAAATGAGGCGGTTTTGCCGACCAAAAAGAACCTGATCCCGTTTTACGATGATGTTTCCACCATCGGTGGATTGAACGACCGTGTGGCTAATACCGACCCCAACAGTTCTCCAACCGAATGGATTGATGCCGGCGACTGGTTTCCGGATGCAACAGCCGCTATCCATCATTATGGGGATAGTATGATTGAATATCCCAGTGGTTCCATCCTTGCTCTCAAACAGGTAAACAATCCTCAATTAATTATGAATGGTCGCAACTACGTGATAGAGACTACCGAATACAGAGTGACAAAGCAATTGCAAGATAGAGGGGATTTCTTCATGGCCTACAGTACCAACCGGGAGACCTATCCGGATGGCAGCCAGATCCATGCCCCATTTCCGGTTCCCAAAGGTGAGATCCGGCATATCTACCTTGTGCTGGGCTGTGTAATGAAAGAGTATAGTAATGGGGCAATACAGATGCGGAAATAAACAACAAGTGCATTATGGAAGTCGATATAAATCGTATATACCCAAGTGATCATGTGCTGATTGATAACAAGTCTATAAGGAGAACTACCATTGACGGTGAGTACTTTTACTCTTTGACAGATATCCAAAAGGCAGCAGAACTAAACAAGGGTAAAAGCCGTAGTCAGCTAACTTCCAGTATGATGAAATTATATTCAGTCAATATTAGAACCAGCCATCGACATGGACTATCTCGCTATCTAAGTGAAAAAGGTGTAGTTGAGTTGTTGGAGAGAAGTACTCATACCGACACTGCAAGACCTTTTCTTGTGAAATTCCTACAAGAAAAGGATAATTGCATATATATGCGCCCAGATTCAAAGGAAAGAATGAGTATTACTAAAATGAAAGATATACTTACTGCTTTGAAAGAGTATATTGATTCACTTCCTTCATCTACGGGAATCACGACAATTAAAGTTTTTATAGATAGTTTAGAGCGAGAACTAAAAAATGGAGGAATTATTTGAAGAAATGCAACAATGGAGCAATACAGATAAAAATGTTAGATTCCAAAAGGATTTAAACGGTAATAATTGATATGAGAACAGTTGATTTAAATGAGATATCTGAATTTGAGAAAGAGTTTCGCCGTCTACGGTTCAATCCAATTTACTTCTATGAGTACTATTGGAAAGAAAAACATCCGGATGAACCGGAACTGACCAATGAGCAGAAACAGAGACTGTACAATACGTATAGAGGAACTCCTTTCTTTCAGAATTTCGGGGATGCCATCAAGCATCAAGAGCGGATCAAAGAGCTAAAAGCCCAAGGTTACGAAGATTGGGAGATCATAGAATAATTGATAAAAAACAAGTATATATTGTGAATTTTGAATTTGACACAGACAACATATTAGAACTTAATAACGATATCGTTTATGTTGAAGGAAATCTCATAATAGACACGGATAAATTACCCCTCATAAGGGCACAGTCTATGTGCTATGCTGATCCAAGCAACAAGCAGTATGCCAATAATATTATCTTAGAAGATCTACGGATTAACGATAACAATGCTGATGAATATTCTCCGTTTACTATATTTATAGTTACAGGGGATATCATTTTCTACAAGGTGTTTAGCTTTCCCTACGACATGGGTGGAATTGTGGCCTATAAAAATAGCAAAAGAGAATTTGATGACATATTGAAGTCTGTAGATGAGCAAACTCCAGAATTATTAAAATCCTTGCTATATGTAAGCATCTTTTCTAGATATGAGTTTAGGATTATCAATATGATCATATATATTTTCTTGAATGATCCCAAGGTACTACCTAATGCTTCAAAAAAGATTAAATCTTTTAGGGATATTCCAGACAGGCTGAAAGTGTTAAAACTATTACAAGATTTAAGAAAAGAGCGTGTAGGTCATACCTCATTTAAAGAAGGATTACTTTGTGCCCTTATAGGGAAAAGTATGTGTGTCCCTAAATCTATTCAAGAAGGATATAATGTCCGAAATTCAATCGTTCACCGTGATGGTTATGATGCCGAAGGGATAAAGGTAATTATTTCTAAAAATGATATTCTGCATATGTCTAGCGAGGTAGATCTTTGGATAAGTCAGATCGAAACTTGTTTACAAAAAGGTAGTCACAAACACCTATTTCCATCAACATTATCAATATCTCATTGAATAATCATGTTCTTACAATAGAATGACTTATTGAATAGCTTTTCAGATATGAGTCACAAAAAACACTGTATTTTCGATGCAAAGCTTACAAAAGCATACAAATAACTATAAATCAATAATTTAGCAAGAAAACAACAGGGTTTAGCCGTAAAAATATAGGAAATAGCCCATCATCTATATACCGAAATAAGTCGTTTTGCGTATCACTAACAGGAAATAACCCATATTTGAAAGACATAAAAGCAAAGAAAAAACTAACCCCAACACTATCCCCAACACTATCCCCAACACAAAAAATGCGGAAAAACGAAAAGTAAAAAGGCGGTACCCAAGCTTATCACAGCCCAGAATGCCGCCCCAAAATGGAAACATTGCATGAATATTAATCAAATACCAATAAAACAACTATTTACCACCCCGTATTAAGTGCGATTGTATAATCATCGCCCTCCGGGTAATTTTGCAGCTTCCATCCACCAATCCAGCATGAAGGAGACTGTTCTTTGTGATTCCCACTTCCTCTTCTGAGAGCGTGTCGAAGACCGCCGAGATCGACCCGAAATAATAGTTCTTCTTTTCAAAAATCAGATGTACATGAATTACCTTTGTCATAACCTCATTGGCATATTTAGATCTACAAATATACTAAATAATAATTATTTGGAAGTATTTGAATAAACTATTTCTATTTACCATCCAAGAAAGGGCAAAATAAAAGAGGTCGTTTTAAAGCTTCTTCCCATCCATTCTTAACCGATCTATCCAACTTTCCGACAAACCTCTTTACATGCTTATTTGAGCCTCTTTTACCCTTATTTTCCCCATCTAAACATCCCATGCGAAGTTTTATGCCCCAACAGCGAAGCAACTTCCCATTTTTTATCCCATTTTCCAGCCCAAATGCGAAGCAAATGGGAAGCAATGTGATTTTTCGTATTTCCTATTGCTTCTCTTTATTTATTGTATATCAGTATTATACGGAGTTATGCATTTACTTTTCGTATTTCATCTTATAGTACTGCATCGCAGAGGCTTTAAGTTGTGTATTGACACGATTACCGCCGATGATTTGCGGGAGTTCAAGAGCTGGCTACAGGAGGAACATAATCTTGCCGGACAATATCCATTGTTCTATAAGGATGTGGAAAAGCAGAAATACGAGCAGATCCGCTCCGAGAACAGCATTACAGGCTATTTTTACCGGATAAGGACGGTTGTCAAGTGGTGCATCAAGCGCGGGCTGACAAGAAACAATCCGTTTGACCAGTACCAGATAACCCAACCTATGTACGGCGACCCGTTTTATCTGACCCTCGAAGAGAGGGACAGGGTTTACTATGCCGACCTGAGCAGTCTGGGGGCCACCCATCCGGTCTATCGGGACATATTCATGTTCCAGTGCCTGATCGGTTGCCGCGTCAGCGACCTGAACAGACTGACCAAAGCCAATGTTGTGGACGGATGTGTGGAATATATTCCACAGAAGACCAAAATGGAACACGCCAATACAGTCAGAGTTCCGCTCAATCAAAAGGCTTTGGACATACTGGAGAGATATAAGGACTTGGAAGACGCATTACTTCCCCGGTTCTCTCATTTCGGTTACAACAAGAAGATAAAGGAGATTCTCAAATATGTGGGCATAGACCGCATGGTGAGAGTCCTCGACCCGAAGACACGCGAGGATGTGGCACGGCCTCTATACGAGGTGGCAACCACCCATACGGCACGAAAGACTTTTATAGGCAACTTATATAAGCAGGTCAAAGACCCGAACCTGATCGCCTCCATGTCGGGGCATTCGGAAGGTAGCCGGGCTTTTGTACGATACCGCAAGATTGATGACGATATGAAAAAGGAACTGGTAAACCTATTGGATTGACCGTTTCCCTCTTTTCTAATATCCCCTTTTATACTTGCCAATAATATAATACACTATGAATATGGATGAACGAAAATTGACATACGACCAGTTCAAGGCGGATATCCTTCATTGGAAGAACACGCACAGAGAGGAATACAACCATTTCGCACGACTGATGACAAACGGGGACGAGAGGCAGTACCTTGACATCTGTAAGGCCATATTCAGACAACTGCCCAGAATCAAGACTGAATGGGAGTTATGTTGGGATGATGACAGTAAGGGCAATTTTGAGAATATAGACCTCATGTTCAAAGAGGATGCAGTACCCAAGCGGATAGTGGAGTTATACCATGAACAGAGGGAGGAGAGTAATCCTTTGCATGATACAGCTCCGGCCACATTATGGGACAGGATAAAATCCATTTTCAGCAGCAAGCCCGAAGAACCGCGCATTATCCTTTCAGCACCTCTTGTGTTGAGTTGGCTGAACTACGGAAAGAGTTTCGAGGCGATGGTCAGCATGGTCAGCAAACAGGCAGGGAGTCCGGAAGCAGACGAAGCGGACAGACAAAGCTGTTCTTTTGTTACCCGACAAATCATTAGCGTATCCATCAAAAGTGGTTTCCGTACCCGTGCCGACTGGGACGAATATTTAGCCATGAACGAAGCCGTTAAAGAAAATCGCATCGGTGAATGGGCCTTGCAATCCGCAACAGCTGAAATGGAATCCGATACAGACAGTAACATTAATGGCGCGGAATCAACAGATTCCGGCATTGATGCAACATCAAAGATACAGCGTACAGCCGGAAGGAAAAAGATACAGGAACGACCTCTTATAGATTATCTTAATTGCAAGAATAAAACGGGGGTTCTACAATGTCTCCGCAGTTTTGTTTCCATTAACAGGAGTGCCGTCCATCAGGCATTGCCGTACTATGTACTGAAAGAATTGCGGCTGGTGAACGGTATGCATACCGCCAAGGAATACAGTGTTGGATTGACCCTGCAAATTCCGGATTTGCCGTCTTTGAAGAGCGAAAGTGCCATACGACAGGCCGTTGGATCTCTGAAAACGGCAAGGCACATAATCAAGGACGGGAAAGACCAGTCCGCACCACTTATAGAAAGTGACGAAAACCGGGGACTATTCCGGACATTAGCAGAGGAAATCAGTGGCATTATCAGAACAGATGAAGAAACAGATATTGCAGAATAAGGTAAAATAAGGCTGTTTTATATTGTCATGCAGTCTTAAATTGTCATGACGATTTAAGACAAAGCATTATATATCAATTAGTTTAAATTCATACATACTTTTGCACCGTCAATCCTTTCCCCGAAGGTTGGCGGTGCTTCTCTTTTACAAGCCATCGGGAGTGAGGCATCAGGGAACTTTTACAGATGGTCGTGATAAATTTCAAAACTGACATTTATGATTACCATAGAAACTCTGGTCGAACAGGGAGCTAATGTAAAACTGGAAATTACTCCCTCGGACCTCAAAATGTTTGCCGAATCCATCGTACAGCGTACCATCCTGGCACAGCAGGAAGAGCATAAGGCAGTAATGCAGCGTGAAGCGGAAGAAGTCTATCTCAACACGAAGCAAGTCCGGGAACTGCTGAACGTATGCGAAGGCACGCTCAACCTGTGGGCGAAGCGCGGCTACCTCGTGCCTGTCAAGGTAGGCAACAAGAATATGTATGCCAAGTCAGATGTACGCCGCGTGCAGACAGGGGGCAAGTCCGAAAGTGTAACATCCTATTGCAAGAAGAAAAATGGCTGACATGAAAAACAGCCGGCTTGAACTGTGCAACCGAATCCGCATGGAGGCGGAGCATACCGAAGACACAGGTTTCCCTTTGGACGCATTCCCTCTGGCCGTACAGTCCGTTATACTTGACATGACCAAATACGAGAACTACGTGATTGAGTTCATCGCGACGTCCATGCTGTCGGCAGCATCGACAGCCTTGGGCGGTACTTACCGTATCCGTATCAAAAGCGACTGGCAGAGCAACGGCGCACTGTACATCATTCTGGTGGGCCGGCCCGGACTAGGCAAGACCCCACCGCTGGAAGCTGCATACCGTCCAATCCGTAAACATGACTATGCCCTTTTCAAGGCGTATGAGGCAGAAGTGGAAGCATGGAAAGCGGCAGGAGAAAACGGAAAGAAACCTGTTCTTCACCGTACCATCGTATCCGACTTCACGCCCGAATCGCTTCTACAGACACATAACAACAATCCACGGAGCGTTGCCATTCTGGTGGACGAGATCATGGGCATGTTCAATTCCGCCAACCGTTACACGAACGGGCAACTCATAGAGCAATTGCTGACCGCATGGAGTGGCGGAGCCTTGGATGTAATAAGGGTAAGCAATTCCACTCCTGTACATATAGAACGCCCGTGCATCAACATCATCGGGACTGCACAGACCAAACGTATTCACGAACTTCTCAAAAGAGGATTCGAGGAAAACGGACTGCTTGACCGTATCCTGTTCGTGCTTCCCAAATCCCGGGAAGTGTCAAAATGGACAAGCCGGGATGATGACGGAGAAAAGACCTCTTTGGCTGCAAAACGTTGGGAAAAGATACTGGACAAGGTGCTTGCCTTGGATTATGATACAGAAACGGAAGGAGATGGAATGGAAGAACACGCCGCCCATGTGCTTTCCATGAACAGTGAAGCCAAAGAGTATTTCTTCTCCTGGTGGAACGAAAAAGTGGAACGTATCAACCGGATAGAGGATGATGCCGACGTTGACAGCCGGGAGATGAAACATCCGGCTCACGTGGCACGGCTGGCTCTGATTATCCAAGTCCTGCGGTATGCTTCCGATGAAAGCCACCTGCAGTTTGTGGATCCGGTGTCGGTGAAAGCCGCTATCCGACTGAATGACTATTTCGAGGATTCATACATACGAATCCGTTCCTTCGTGGCAGACAATACTTGTGAAGAGCCTCCCAAAGTATTGTTGTCGTTGTTACCCGATACCTTCGATACGAAAACGGCCATAGCGGTCGGTAAGGAACTGCAGAACATCAGCGAGCGCACGGTGATGAACTATCTCAGGGAGTTGTGTCACTGCAGGCTCTTGAAAAAGTCCAAAGCCGGGCATTACGAGAAAATGGTGTATGAATCCGGTAAATATTCCATAAACGAAAATGAACCATCAACCAAAAACTGCAATGAATGACCCGCGTTGCAGCTTGCAGTTTCTTCAGTCTTGCAGTCTTGGGGCTCTAAAATGATGTTTTCCTGCAAAGCTGCAAGAACTGCAGACTGCAAATGGCCTTTGGGATTTGCAGTAATCAAAAACGAAAGCATTATGAGTGAGTACAGATTCCATCTTCAAAAATACAGACCGGGCAGTAAAAAAGTGTGCCCAAAGTGCGGCAGAAAGTCCTGTTTTACCCGATATGTTGACGGGAATGCGCAAATTACATTCCCTAACCATGTGGGCAAATGTGATCATATCAACAGCTGTGGCTACCATTATACCCCAAAGGAGTATTTTCAGGATAATCCAACCATCAAAGAAACCATGATTGAACAAAATAACAGAAGCGACACCCCATCAAGAGCCGTCAAGCCAATAGCGAAGCCATTATCTAGTTCTGCACCACAGACTTCTTATCTTCCCTCTGATTGGGTTAGCCAGTCCATGCAGAAGTTTGACGTCAACCCTTTATACCGATATCTAACCAAAGTGGCAGGCAAGGAGAAGACTGACAGGCTGTTCAATCTTTATAAGGTCGGTACATCCAAGATGTGGAACGGGGCAACCGTTTTCTGGCAGATAGACATCAACGGTAATGTGCGGGCAGGCAAGATTATGGGTTATGATGCTAAGACCGGGCATCGAATCAAGCATCCGTTCAATCAGGTAAATTGGGTACACTCGGTTAAGAGGGTTCCGGATTTCCACATGAAGCAGTGCCTGTTCGGTGAACACCTATTGTCCGAAACTTCAATTCCGGCAAGTACTGTTGCCATTGTAGAAAGCGAGAAGACAGCACTGATTGCCGCCCTTTTTATTCCGGATTTCGTCTGGCTTGCCACAGGTGGAATGCACGGCAGTTTCAACAGCAAAGCCATGCAGGTGTTGTGTGGGCGTGAGGTGATTTTGTTCCCCGACCTGAAAGCAACAGAGGAATGGAAACGTAAGACAGCGATGCTTCACTCCATTTGCAAGCGTGTCACTTGTTCCGACCTGTTGGAGAAGATGGCGACCGACAGGCAGCGCGAAGCCGGGTTGGATATTGCCGACTTCCTCCTGATGGAAGATACGCCGCAGATGGTTCTAGCAAGGATGGTGGAACGCAATCCTGCATTGCATACCTTGATAGATACATTCGACTTGGAACTTGTGGATGCAGGACAGGAGTAGAGCGATGGAAGAATCAGACAGCTTGCTGTCTGTGTAAAAAGGGGTTGTAAAATCCCGTAGCTTATTAGGGCATTTTCACCGCTTTCACTCTCTGAGTGGCAGTCAAAAAGCCCATAAGCGGAGGGATACCCTCCCAGTACACATGTCTGCCTGTAGCACATTGACGGGATTTTACGAACCATAACACAGAAATAATAATCGCAAAAACGCAAAAAATATGAGCAATACACAATATGCAGTCTGCCACCTGCAACGTGGCAGCGGCAATGACTCTGGTATGTCATGCCATATAGAAAGGAAGGATGCCAAAGGCAAGGTATATGTCCCGGCCAATGCCGATGCGAACAGGACACAGCTTAATCGGGAACTTATTGCATTTCCTGCCGGAGTAAAGAACAGGACGGATGCCATACAATTCAGAATAGACCATGCTGGATTACATCGCAAGGTTGGCAAGAATCAGACGAAAGCCATCCGCATCATCCTGACCGGAACACATGAACAGATGATGAAGATTGCCAATGATGGCAAGCTGGATAATTGGATTAATGCCAATATGAAATGGCTAAAGAATACATTTGGAAGTGAAAATTTTGTGTCGTGTGTGCTACACATGGATGAGAAAACTCCACACTTACATGCCACCGTACCCATTGTAACCACAGAAAGACTTCGCAAAAAGCGAGAGGGCGATAAGAAGTATGAAACGAAATCCGGTGCTCGCTTATCGGCAGATGATGTGATGCGGCGAGCCAAGTTACATGAATATCAGAATAGCTATGCAGTAGCTATGAAGCCCTTCGGATTGGAGCGTGGAATTGTCGGTTCTACCGCCAAGCATCAGGTGAACTCAGAATACTACAAGCAACAGATGAATAAGTATGAGGAAGACATTGCCAGATTACAAGCTGATATTGAACAGGCAAAAGAAGGCAAAAGTACAGTCCTGTCATGGTTCGGCAAAGGAGATTTGGCTAAGGCGAAGAAAGAACTCGCAAGCAAGGACGAACAGATTGCCAAACTCAAAAGTCAGATTAAAATGCTTATGGCAGAAAAAGCCCAACTGCAAGAAAAGCATAAATCAGAGATTGAACAATTACGGAATGGTTATCAAAAAGAAATAGACAAGGCTATCCATCGGGCAGAATCAGCAGAACAGCAATCAAAAGAAAAGGATTCTGTAATAGACAGGCAGAACCAACGTATTGACCTGCTTGACCGCAAAGCCAATCCTCACAGATATCAACTCTCATCCGGTGCGGAACTTGTGCATTACAATATTTCAAACATGAGGAATCCGTCCATCCATATCTGGACGAAAGTTGGCAATGAAGAATATGATACAAGGACTTATATAGAATATTTCAGTGATATATGGGAGCGGTTTAGCAAGAACGAAGCTACCGCTTATGAACTCATCAATGAAGTCTTTGAGCCACATGAACAGGCCAATGAGGTACAAGCCAACCTTCTCGGAGTAGCCTTTGAACTTGCTATAGGTGGTCAGGCACAAGTCCATGTTGGTACAGGTGGAGGTGGTGCATCTTCTGAACTTCCTTGGGGCGAACAGAAAAACAAATCAAAATTGAATAGATAAGCCATTTATTTTCACAAGACTTAGTAAAATTATCAGTACCTTTGCATACTAATAAAAGCATATTCTAACTCGCATAACTTTATGGACAGAGACGACTTTATAAAAAATAGAGAAGATATTATCACCAACATAAAGACACTTTATTCTTATTTGAATGGGGAACAAAGTGATGAATATAAGAATTGGGCTATTGAGAAAATGGCCCGAGGAAAGAATTTTGTTGTTGAAATTATCAACTCAAAAATATACTTCGCTCCAAGCAGATTTGTCGGTTATCGAAATAATACAAAAGAGAAGCACGAAGAGAACCATGGCGATGGCAGACTTACTGATGAAAAAATCAGTGTATTCTATCAGATGGTAGAAGATGATAGATTAGATGTATTATTTCATGATGAAGTGTTGAAATATGGTATACCCTTTAGTCGAAAAAAGTATTGGATAGATAGTAATATGACAGTTAATGATATAATTTACCAAATTAATAGCACAACTCAGTATACTCCTATTACTGCAGATTGCGATAAATACTGGCACATACAAATGCATCTTCCTGAAGGAAAAGGCGGCACTGAGATTGATTCCTCTTTAATGCTTCTTGAAGCAGAGCCTATTATTGGTACAGGAGAGTGGGATAATTTTCAATGTAAAGATTTTAAAGAGATTGATAATGGTAATATTGTTCTTGTGAGAAAAGGCAATCAGGCAATTGCGTTATGCCAGATTTGCGGTGATAATTTTAATAATGAAGAACTTACAGACAGATATTTAAATATCAATTTTAGGAAAGTAAGGATTTTAGCTTGGGCAGACAGTTACAAACAACCGAGGTCGGGTCTGTTCTCTCAAGGTACATTTTCTTCTTGTCGCAAAAACACAGAACAATATAATTATATAAATGATTGGTTGAAATATATGAAAAACAAGGCATTTACGGATAAATGTGCCAATCTTTTAAAATCCAAGCATAATATAATTTTGCAAGGTGCTCCAGGCACAGGTAAAACTTATAATACAGCAGCTATTGCATTGTCTGTATTAGGTATAACGGATGTGGATCTGACCGACCATACTGCTGTGATGAGAAAATACCAAGATTTGCTGGATGACAGAATCTTTTTTACCACATTCCATCAGTCTTTGGATTACGAAGATTTTGTGGAAGGATTGAAACCGCACATTCAAACTAATGCAAATGGCGAAAGTATTGGTGTTACATACGAACCCGAAGATGGTATATTTAAACGTGCTTGCAATGCTGTAGTTACAGACAAAAATAAGGATATTGTTGAGTGCATTGACGATTATCTTCAGCAAATTAAGGGCATTGAAAATAAAAAGGAAATACCTACGTTGTCAGGTAGATCATCCCTTTATGTTTGGTGGAAAGAGGGAAACGCTACAATAAGCAGCAGGAGTACAAACTCCACTTCACAGCGTGAGGAGGATTACACTCCTTCTCCGCTAAATATTGAAAAAGTAAAACAGCAGGCTTTAGGAAAAGGCTGTGAAAACAACTGGCAGCAATATGCCCAAGCATTTATTGAAGCTGTAAAAAAAGAATATAAGGCGACAGCAGACAAGTCCGTCGTTCTCATAATAGATGAGATAAACAGGGGAAATATATCCAAAATATTTGGTGAATTAATCACATTACTTGAGTCAGACAAACGTAACAGCGGCAATCATCCCATCAAGGTTACGTTGCCTTATTCTAAAACGTTGTTTGGTGTACCAAGTAATCTATATATCATTGGTACGATGAATACTACTGATAGAAGTACGGGGACTTTGGATTATGCTCTTCGCAGACGTTTTGCATTTGTGACATTAAAGTCTGATTCAACCGTCATTGCAAAACATTATGACATGTTGGGCAATTCTGCTTTAAAAGATAAAGCCATTGCCTTGTTTGATGATATTAAGTCATTTATTGTGAGTCCGAAACATCTTTGTGGAGATTTAGGAATAGATGATTTGATGATTGGTCATAGCTATTTCATGGCTTCTGATGAAGAAGAGTTGAAAAATAAGATTGAATATGAAGTCCTTCCTCTTATAGCAGAATACATTAATGATGGCATTCTAAATGTGAGCAGCGAAGAAAAAGACAGCGCTTTTTCGGCATGGTTAAATTTGCAACCTATGCCAACTAATGAAGAGGGACTAACATATACAGAAGATAACGGTTGATAATGCTGCAAATTCAAGAACACGAGCGATTGGTAAAGAATGGGGTATCCGTTGAATATGATGAGAGGTATAATAGCCTTGAACTTGTTCAATGGGATAAGCCTGTGGATGGTACCCCTTGGGGATATTATGCGTCGTATAAGATTGGCGTGGAATGGATCGATAACGAAGAAGCGTTGATTGTGACACCCAAGCGTGGAATGAATAATATTGATTTCCTTGGAATGTTCATGACATGCTTTTCATCAAACCTTGCATTAGATTCGTTTTCTGAAATATATAAAATTGATTTGGACAAGCCTCAAGTATTAGCTCCTGCACTGAATAGCATTGTCAGCCCACTTATTATCGTTCATTTTCTAAGTGTGATAAATCGTATTAAGTCACTTAAAAAAGGTTACGTTCATCAGCAAGAAAAACTTAAAAAGGTGAAGGGACATATAAAAATACTCAAGAATGAAAGACTGAATATTGCCATAAAAAGATACGAGCGAATATTCTGTGAATACGACGAATACTCCATAGACATCCCTGAAAATCGCCTTCTAAAAAAAGCTTTGCTATTTTCTCAGGCTCTTGTTAATCGCATGAGTCACAGTCATCGTTCATATCCACGAATTAAACTATTGATTGCAAAGGCACTGAAAAAATTTGAGAACGTAAGTGATGATGTGGAAATGAAAGCTGTAGGTCAACCCCGTTCTCATAAATTATTTAGTGAATATTCAGAAGCCATACGTCTTGCCAAAGTCATTCTCAAACACTTTGACTATAGTATTAATAAAGTAGGAACGACAGATAATAAAGTCACTCCTTTTATATTGGATATGTCCTTGCTCTACGAGCATTACGTTTATGGCTTATTGTACGAAGCATACCAAGAGAAAATAACGTATCAGTTCAAAGGTAATACCGGATATCCGGACTTTTTGTATACATCGGGGACTTTTAAAGCGATTCTTGATTCCAAGTATATCCCGAAATATGAAAGGCATTCTCTTGATACATACGTCATTAGACAGTTAAGTGGATATAGCAGAGACTTATCTATACTGAAACGTTTGGGATATAAGAACATTGAGGAAAGTTCGCTAATCCCATCAATTCCATGTGTAATAATCTATCCTAGTGAAACAAAGGGGAATCACAATCCATTCATGAATATATCATTAGAGAAACTTTGCACAAAACCTTTACGAGGGTTGTCATTATTTTATAAGTTTGAAGTTCCAGTACCAACCCTATAAATTGATTTATATAACTCTTGACTATTCCACCGTAACATTCAGAACCGCTTTATAAATCCTATGGTTTAGTATGATTTAATCAAATATGTTATATGTAATAAGAGGTATTGTCAAGACCTCTTCATCCTGATGTGGAACTTATCCATGACTTCATTTCTAAATAACGTGAGTTCGACATAAAATCAAAAGATAGTAAGTTGCCCGTCATTGATAAAGTTCACTTCAATGGCGGGTTTCTTTTCAAAGAAACAATAGGCTGCGATAGCAGATAATGAATTGGCAATGAAATTGCTGAAAGAACGATGTCGTGAGTGTTCTATCTGTGCAATGTTTTTCAGCTCGTCATTGACTGTTTCAATCAACGCTCTCTTTCTGAGTAGGATCCTGTCGGCAATACTCATCAGGGAGTTCCTCATATTGTTTTTAACTTTAGTGACAAGTTGTATACCATTAAGGAAAAGATTCTCAAACAGAGCCTGGCCAATATATCCCTTGTCTGCACATAGTTTTCCTTTAATGTTCTTCAGAAACTTACCCTGCTTCAAGGGTTCCCGGTCATCCACATTTCCAGGTGTGAACATGAAATTGAGGATTTCACCCTTGTCATTGATTATCAGATGCAGCTTGAATCCGAAGAACCATCCCATGGAACATTTTCCTCGCTCTGCGAGCCCTTCAAATGTCTTATGAATCAGAATCCTTTGGTTACGACAGACATGTAAAGGAGTGGAGTCCACAAAACTGATACCGGTACAGGTTCCCAGCAGGACTTTCTTTATGAAAATGGTCAGGGGAAGCAACACCTCCTTCTCCAGTTCCACAAAACGGTTATAGGACACCCGGTGCGGAAACAGGTGTTCCAAATGTTTGCAGACATACTCTTTGTAATAATGCTTGAAGCAGCGGAAACCACCGGAGTGGAACAGAATAAGAATGACCATCATCTCCGCATCACTCATCCGGTTAGGCTTATTACGATGCCCGATCTTCTTGTCTTCAATCATATATTTTTCCTGTTGAAACGAAAATTCCTTGCAAAAATCATCGGCCATACAATAAATCTCTGTAATTTTAGACTCTGAGAACATAGTGGTAATCGATTAAATGTTATAATTGGTCACTATAAATTTAATACTTTTATCGCTATGTTCCTAATTTTCAAATAAATAATTCTAACCCTTATATCGAACTCACATTAAATATAATACCCCAAGTCGGCATGTGTAGATAAAATTTGGCAAAATTTTGCCAATGACGAGACTAGAATCTATGAATTGATAGATGATGATATCTGAGCCTCAGGCACAAGTTCATAATTGAAACAGGTAGCGGTGGTTAGGGAGAACAAAAGCCAACAGCGAGGTAGATAAACTATTTTTCTTTAAGGGATTCGGTTGAAACGGACTCCTTCATTAAATATGGAAAGATGAGGTGGGTTCAAACCACCCCATCAAAAAATGCGGTGAAAGGGTGTGGTTTGCCCCCCTTGCTATAAGGGTGGAACGAGATAGTCAAGATTCCCATCTGTCTTTTACCAAGTGATGACTTTATCTACAATTTCTTGCTGTTCCGCACTGCTACGCCTCAGGTAAATGCGAGTAGTTTCTATACTTTCATGCCCCATCAGGTCTGCTAACAATGAAATATCATTGAACTTCTCCAAGAAATTCTTAGCAAAGCGATGACGGAAAGAATGTGGATAGACTACTTTTTCGTTCATACCATATTTCCTTGCGTAGTTTTTCAACTGTTGAGCAATTCCTCTGGTGGTGAGTCGCTGTCCGTATTGGTTTAAGAAAACATAGCCGCAGTAACGGCTTTGTTCTGACAGCCATTTGGTAGCTTCAGTACATAGTTGTTTCGGAATGTAGATACGGCGTACCTTGCCACCTTTTGTGTAAATATCAAAATACCCTGTTGAGATATGTTCAGTCTTCAAATGTATCAGTTCGCTTATTCTTGCCCCGGTAGCGGCAAGAAAGCGCACAGCAAAGTACCATGTCTGGTTTTTCTCCGTCTTTAAGCTGTTTTTAAGAAATTCATAATCAGCATTGCTGATAACATTTTCAAGATAAGTACGTTGCTGCTCCTTTATGGTTTTCATGCGTAGCCGTGATTTACCTATATATCCCAAATATTTGTTCAAGCCTAATATGCGGAGATTTACCGTTTTTGGCTTAAAGTTGTCTGTCAGATGACTTTTGTAAGCTATGAGATTTCGTTTGTTCAGTTCCTTGTAATGCGTAAAATAATCTTTCACGGCATGCAAGTACGCTGTAACAGTGTTTTGAGCTAAGTTTTCCTGTTTCAGGAATACTTTAAAATCAGTTGTGTTCATATCAGTTCTAATTATTAGTAAAACATAAGTTGTCTGTACTAATAAGATAGACCGAGTTGTTCCGACAGATGCCATTATAGGAAATCCACC
>UMHC01058108.1_pt1 | contig 56994 bp, 65 predicted proteins | sample 1965381 | NCBI WGS metagenome assembly UMHC01 (sample SAMEA4836083, study PRJEB28245) | human gut metagenome | biome: gut microbiome; material: fecal sample | place: Denmark | collected 2008 | reverse complement strand
CCGATCATAACTTAGTTATATATTACATAAAATATTCAGTGAATAAAAAGTTATAAAAAGAAAGCCGCTATAAATAACGGCTTACTTTTGTAGTCATTTGTATTTTTTTCTTATAAATAATACCATTTAATTAGAGTGATTCATTTTATATCTGTTCAAATCATCAGCGAATTTGTTCATGGCATCAGGAAATTTATTATCAAAACTTTTATCTGCAATACTTTCCATCTGTTTTGCGAATTGCATAGGATTATCGGAAACAACCTTATCAATGTTAACGTTCATTGTTTTATATTCAGTTGAATATTTATTGTTTAAATTACTTTCAAATTGACGTGCCATATTTGAAGGCATAGCAGTATTAGATTCTATTGAGCTTTGAATACCGTTTATTTGATTAACTGTTTCAGTATCAAATCCTTTTATTAATTGCATAATGTCAATTGTTCCCGGCAGAATTTTTACCTGTTCAATTGCATTAATACTTTCGTCAAGTTTATGGCTTGTATTAGTTCCATTTTCAATCGAATCGATTAATTTTTCTAAGGACTGGATTTTTTCATTTAAAACAAGATCGTCATATTCTTTTTGAGCTGAGTCAATTGCGTTTCTATCAGTTTCATGAATCCAACCGCGCTCTGAATCGTATACAGTTATATTCTTTTGACGTTTAGCGTTTTCCAACGCCTGTTTAGCTTTTTCAAGATCAATTTCTTCCTGTTTTTCTTCATTAACTGATTTCAAAGCGTCGATCTGTTCCTGAATAGCCTTTATCTGAATCTCCTTTAGCCCTTTATATACTTCTTCTTCATATTGACGATATTCATCGAGCAAATCGGTTTTATTTTTAAAGTATTTCTCATTCAAATCAAAAAGACTGTTATAATACTCCTCTTGGGAGATAACGTCCATATTAAGTAAATGATCCAATTCGGATTTTTCTTTGTTAAAGGCTTCTTTGATAGAATTTATATATTCTTCAGCAATTTTTTCAGCGTCTTCTGTGTTTGATTCAAAGGAGAAATTGTAAGAAGTTGTTAATTGCAATTGCAAATTTAAGACATCAAGAGCTTCCTTTTGTTTTGAAATATATTGATTCAGTTCTTCTACCATTTTACCTTCTGTGGGAGAATCTACAAAACCGATATTTTTAATTTCTTCTTCAGCCTTAGCTATATTATTAGTTATTTCAGAAATACCTTGAGTTATATCAACCTTTTGATTTTCAATTTTAGCTTTCGTCAATTCATTAACCGCATCTGCAAGGAAATATGTTTCACCAGTCATTGCATTATATGACATTGCACCATCTAAACCGGAGTCGTGCAAAGCATTAATAGTATCAGCAGAAATTCTTCCAAAAGTTTCCTGCTCTTCCGTTGCGGTTTTAATTGTTGATTGTAATCCACTTAGAGATTTTACAGATTCTTTATATTCTTCCAGTTTATCATTTAGTTTTGAAATAGTATCACTAAATTTAGAAGTTGCAGTATTAGAATCCCCAAGCATGGAAATATAGAGATCATAGCTGTTAGTAATTTCTTGTATTGCAGTTTTATTATCTTTTAATCTATCCTGATAAACTATATCTTCTTTCGTTCTACCTGTGTTTTTACGCCATGTCTCTGTTTCGTCTTTTATGCCTTGGATAGCAGTTGCTTTTGCATTTTCAAGCTTGGCTTTAGTTTCTTCTTGACGTGATTTAACAACGTTGTCTATTTCGGTTTTTAGAATTTTATATGATTTGGTTTCTTTATCATATTTAATAAGTGATTGATAACCTGATTTAGATAATTCAAATGCTGTTCCGACTGAAATGCTTCCGTTTTCTTCTTGTTCTTTCAAAGCAGAATCTATTTTATCTTTTTCAGATAAGAAATCAGAAATCTTTTCTTCATATTCTGTTAAGGATTCTTTTACTGAATCCGATAAGTTTTCAGTATTTACACTTAAAACATTAGAAGACACTCCATTTTCAGTATCGTTAAACTGATATATTTTATCAATCAGATTATTTAACGATTCTTCTAATATAGCGTTCCCATCTGCTGTTTCTAAAAGACCTTGTTTCCAACTTTCTAATTCTTTACCTGATAATTTAGAAGCTTCTCCAGCAGTTTTAATATAAGAATTATATAATTTTAAAGATTCATTTTCATATCCTAAATCATAAATTTCCTGATAATCCTCTAAAATCTTTTTTATTTCATTTTTTTTGCTATTTAATGCATTTAACAATGTTTCTTCATCAGAATTTAAAGTACTTTTAGCGCCGAATTTAGAAATAATTTCTTCTAATATTTTATATTTTTCAATTAAATTATTGCCTTCGATTTCAAAAATTGTATACGGAAACAGTGTACCTTGATTTGTCTTACGTTCAATGTTTGAAAAACTTTTTTGAATTTCAGAATCAATCTTTGAAATATCAATATCACCAATTTTAAATGGAGCGTCAATTCTAGCTCCTACAAAAATATTTTCTTCTTCTAATTTGTGTTTAGCTTTCTCAAAAGTACCCTTATTTTCTCCCAGCCAAAGGTTATAATTACGTTCTTTAATTTTGGATATTTCTTCGTCAAGAAGATCAATTCCGTCTTTACGGGACAAATTAAGTTCATCAATTATATCTTTCTCAAAGCCATAAGTCTCAACTGTTTCTTGTTTGAATTTATTAAGTTCCTGAGTTTTTTCAGAAACAGAAGCTTCGCTATCAACAATGTCTATATACCTAATTTTTAGATCGTCTAATGAATCAATATATTCAGTTGTTTCCCGCGCAGATTGCTTGGCAGATTCTATGAGTTCATTTTGTTTATTGACAAGTTTGGAAATTCCTGTAATAATACTATTGATAAAAAATGCGACACCAATGTTTGTAATCAGATTCAATCCCGTATTCATCAATTTACTTGCTGTTGCGGAAGCTTTTTGGGCAATGGTAAGTTTGTTTGTTTGATTAGTTATTGCCTTTATTTGTTGGTTAGTTTCAGCAATTTTATTATCATAATCATACTGATTTATTACGCCTTTTGCCAATTGACTATTTAATAAGTTTTGTTGTTTATGTAGTCTTGCTATTTCAACAGCTTGACGTTTAACAGCAACAGGACTTTTTAACATATAATTACTGAATGCTTCTGAATATTTAACACCATTATTAATTGCATTATTGAACTCATTCAATAACTGGATATCTTGTGTTTTTACTATGGAAAACAAACTCTGACGTATTCCTAAACCATTTGTAAAATCTTTTTTTATATCTGCAAATGATTTTGAAAATAACCCTATTCTTTCAGAAAAATTATCAACATCACCGCTTAATTGATTGAATACCAAAAATATAAATATACGTTTTGAATATAGATATATCATAATAAGCGTTTGTTACATAATCGGTCTATTTTACCAAATCGTCAATTATTTTATTGTGTATTGTGACGATTTTATTACCATTTGGTAATTTGTTGTTGATTTATCCAAAAATATGAGATATTATATTATTACAATATAAATTATGGGGATGATTTTATGAAATTAACAAAAGACTGTATAAACGCCGTATATAATTTTATTATTGAAAATACCTCGTTTATTGATGAAGATATTACAAAATTAATGGATTATGATAGCAATACTTTCTGTCCTCAGCCTATTTCTATACATAAAATTATAAAAGAATGTTCTGCGTTTTCCTCTGAAGAAATCAAATCTGCATTATGTTTATTAGACCAAAGTGATATTATCAAAATTAACACTAATTATAATGGGAAATTAGATAAGGTTGTTATCACTAAAAATGGTTATTTTGAAATACTTAAGAGATTTCTATAAACAAAGCTTTTTCCAACGTTTTATATAATTACTGCATTCCTAATATATAATTTTAATTTATTAGTATTGCCACTAACGGTTTATAGTATATTTCGTTACAATCCCACTCTTTAACGATATAGAGCAAAACATATACAAAGGGCAGGGGATAGTCTGTCCTTTTTGGAACTGTGTGTATATTCACGCTATAAGAGTTACCTATAGATTAGAGTACACCTTTACCTTTGCCGTAAGGTAGTTGCCGTCTACTCGTTGAACCTTTTATATCTCACGACATAACTTGGCTGCTGATTATACATTTTGCGCCGTTTAAAGCGCCGGACGTCAGCGCTAATTTTATTAGCTTTTTCTCAGCATAGTCCATCTCTGCTATTGTTTCAGGATTTCTCCACCCTTATAAAGCCATGTTATAAGTGGAAGCAGAGCTTTAGCAATTCCCAGCAATTTGACAACCTTATTTTAAAACGCGTTTCATCCTATGTATCATATATATCATAAAATACGGCAATACATAAGCGGGCGTATTCGGTTCACCTACGTTTTTAAAAGAAAGAACTGCCGCAACCGACAATCCCAAAGTTTTAACAAGACCTAATTTATCTATTATATTAGTTAAAGCTTGCAAAAATGATGTAAATACGTCTAAAGTGCTTTTTAATAAATCATCGTTAATAAAAGCCTGTGAAAGCGCGGAAAATTCTGTTTTTATTCCCTGAATTTTACCTTGTAAAGAATCTAAGTATACATTATATTCTTTCATTGCGCTCCCGGAAGAATTCAAAGAATCGTTTAGTATATTCTCAGCTTGCGACATATTAGTAAGCAACGCTGAAACTGTATTACCTCGTTGCTTGCCGGCTATTAATTCTATAAGAGCAGCTTGATCTATATCCGACATATCCTTCCAAACTTTGCTTATACCCGCCATTATATCATATGTGCTTTTAAAGCTGTCAGCGTCAGTCATTATATCAAAACCGCCTTTACCGTCTACATTGGTTAAAGCTTTGATTTTAGACTGAAGCTTAGAAGTGGACTCTGCCATTCCGTCAGTGGATTCGCCAATCTGCTCGATTTCAGTTGACGCTCCTCGCAAACGCATTGAGAGTACTTTTAATGTATTACCTGCTTCCGAAGCGTCTCCCGTTATTTCTGTAATTGTTGTGCCCATGGCAATAGCTTCATCAAGGCTATTTCCGGCAATACTTAAAGAAGAAATAGAATTTGACAGTATTTCTCCTATATTTCCGGCTGTAACGCTGTATTTATTTGATACGTTATTAAACTTATCTACTACGTTCATAGAATCTTCTACTGCCATATTATAACTTTTCATAACGGTAGTTAAATCTTGAACGGCAGTAGCATTATCAACTTCGCCAACAACAGAATAAATACCGGACGCTTGACTTAGTTTAGATGATTGATCGAGATTATAGCCTTTTTTTGCCCATTCTGCACTCTGGTTAATCAAGTCGGATAAATCCATCTTTAATTCACGTGCTTGTTGTATACTGTTTTTTAAAAAATTTGAGTACGAGGTTTCTGTTACGTCTGTTACTTTCTTTAAATTGGACATGGCTGAATCAAGCTCAATAACTTCTGTAACCATTTTCTCAAGATCACGCCATGTACCGGCAATAATCCCTGTTAAAGTCATCCAAGAACCAAATTTCTTGGCTTGTGCCCAAAGATTTTCAAAGAAGGTTTTCCCGGTTTTATCCGTAGCAATAACTTCGCTTCTTATCGACTGAAACTGTCTTCTTATTCTATTAAGAGCTTCTTCATCTATGTGCGAAGTTCCCTTACCTAGTTCAGACAACATAAGATCAAAATCTTTTCCGTAGTCAATTTCAGATTTACTGTTAATACTTCTGAAAGCCTTAATTTGACTGATAAGTAATGCAATTTTTTGAGACAACTTGTCTAAGTTGTTATCCTGTCTGATAGCGTTCTGTAAAATGTGATTGGTATTAGATATTTCTTTAAATTCTACGCCTAATGCTTCGTATTCATTTTTTAGTCTTTGTAATCCTTTAGGAGTAATATCTTCTTGTAATTTTATTTTAAGATTATCATATTTATTTATTAAATTTGTGATAGCTTCTTTTTGTTCAATAACTTGATTATTATTAGCATTAAATTGAAAGACAGAATTTTTTTTCATTTTTTCTAATTTTTCAATAGTTCTGTCTATTTCACTATTATATTTTTTTAGATTTTTTTCGTTTTGTGTAATAGAATTGTTTTCTGATTCCGTTGGTACAATTAATTTTCCTTTTATTTTAAGTTGGCTAACAATAGTATCAAGTTGGGATTGAATTATTTTTTTGGTTTCTTCAATATTTAAACCGGCAGTTATTTTAACATTATTTGATTGTAAATTATTTTCTATTATAGGAATATCGTCTTTGATTAGTTTAACGCTTTTAGGGACATCCAGCCTTGCGACTACCTTAAAAGAATCGTTATCCATTCAGTCACCGCCCTTACACAATATATCCGTTAGGTTTTATAATTGTTATTTTAAGACCTAAAGGATTATGTCGATTAAAATCTGCTACTCCGTCTTCAACAAAATACGCTCCGGCTCTATAACCAAAGTTATCAATGTTTTTAAACCAAACATCCCTTTTAACTCTATATCCATAATTTAATAAAATAGCTGTATTTACTTTCTCGCCGCTACCGTCCCATCCTTCAATGCCATCACCGGACATATGAAAAGCATTATCGTTAAAATAAATGTTCATAATCAATCCGCTATTTAATATTTGTATATTTAAAAAATCATCAACCTGTAAAGATGATAATAACATGCCTGTGCGTTTATATACTATGGGAGTTGTACTCATTAAATATTTATCAAGATAAAATTGGATTGAATTTTTAAGACGAATGGTTTCAGAATATAAGGTTTGCGCTAACGTTTTTCCATTAGACATTTTTAGAGATTTAATATTTATATTTTTTAATTGATTTTGAATCGACATTACGTATCTCTCTTGACGGAATTATTCAATATTGCATTAATTAAATCTTCCGTTGAAGTATCGTTTTTTATTGAAGTAACAGCTTTGAAAATAGAATTTAGATCTTCCTTATTAAACGTTGGAATTTCTATATTATTAACCTTTTCAGATATAACGTCAAAGAGTTTTGATAATGCAAGATCAGTCGTTGATACAGATCCCGAAGAAAGAACTTTAATACGATAATCTATACCATTTTTTATTGCTGTTTCAATTAAATTTTTGAGATTATTTTTGTTGATATTATTTAAGATTTCTTCTGCTTTATTGTCTGTAACCTTTTCCCATAATGAATTATTATCTTCACACTTACTTAAATCATAATCAGGAGCAAAAGCAAGTATTAGAGAAGTCCTAAGAGAGAGTTCATAATTAGCAGGGGAGTATACATTGTCGGGAAAACAGTCGTTTATTACTTTATCAACAATAGCATAAAATTCATTAAATGAAATTGTACTTCGAATATTTATCATAATTACCTCGCTTAAAATGTTTTTGTATCGTCAAATAAATCAATAACATAATTTAAATCGATTTCAGCTTGATTATAACCGAAACGATTCATTATTTGAATTTTGATTATTTCATCCTTTTTTATGTCGGCGCTTAATAGCCCTAATATTGACTTAGCATTAACATGTTTATCAATGTTTGAAATATACAAATCAGATTTAAGTGTAGTAATATGTTGCGTAAAGTTTCTAACAAATTTTGAATTAAAATCTGTTGGAGAAGTTAAACATATCTCTACAACAAACATATTTCCAATCGTCCATTTATTCATCGCAAAATTATTCCTCCAAAATCTTTATTGTTATTTCTGTTCGAGGATTTTCCTTATCAATATTACATCTCAATATGAGTTTAGTTAAACACCGCATATCGTCATCGTAAATAAAACCACTATCTACAAGTCCGTCTAAAATAAATTTAGGTACGGTCCCGTCTACATCATGTCTTCGATTGGTCTTAAAATAAGTTGAAAAAGTCATTTCACATTTATGTATCTGTAGATTTGAATATCCTTGATTTTGGATAAACCAAATAATAAAATCTTTCCACTTTTGTTTCAAAGAGTTCATCATAGGACGTTTCATAATCATCCATTGATTTAATGGTGTGTGATATGGGGTAGTTATTGGTTTTTTATGCGCTTTAGGATGAATAGAAAAGTAATAATCCTCATATTCTACCAGAGTATTATTTGTTATACATAATTTAATTTCTTTCATATCGCCTCATGTTATTTATAATTCTTACAAATAGTAACGGCTCGTTCAGAAACAATGTACTTTTGCTGTTCCGTACACCAACGCTGTGACAAACAAATATTTTGTGTTATTTTACAACAAACATATGGGTTTCCATTACCATCCTTAAACGTATCGTCCGATTTTCTGCATTGGTTAATACAACATGTTACTTTATACATTTTTTGACCTTAAATTTAAAATCACTTTTACCAATAGTTCCGGTATATTCTATTTCAATACTTTTATCTTTTAGATTAGACGTATCGTTTGTGCTAATAATTAGTCCGAAATTGTGAAAATTTATAATCGCTTTAGTTTTACTTATAACAGATACTATAGGGCAAATAGTCGTCCTAACAGATTTAGGTTTAAGCGATTGGATTTCATCTTTATTAGCGTCAATATTATTAATGTCTTTAGACAAATTCATTTATACCTCCTAAAATTTATAAAGGGAGGAAAATTCCTCCCCTTAATAGATTAATTAAAGAACTTCAACCTCTACATTAGCTAAAAGTCCATTATATGTAACAGTTACAGCGCCGGTACCTTTTGCAACAGGAGTAATAACTCCAGTTGACGCATCAACTGTAAATACAGCCGTATCCTCTGTAGCAAAGGTAGCGCCGGACAACTCTGTTTTTTCATATAGTTCTCCTCTGATACCATATGCTTTTATTGTTTCTGTTTCCTCAGTCGAAAGTTCTATTACTGATGGAACAGCTACAATTGATGCAAATATATCATTTTTTTCGTCAATTCGTTTTTCCTGATAATATCCATAAGTCTGCCCTTCACCGCATATTTCAGAAGTAGTAGCGATTGGTTGCCCGGATATTTCATATGATGAATCTGAATTCATTTGATGATTCCAGTTTCCCGAAAGTGCAAAAGCAGGGAATATATACTGTCCTTCACCTCTGGTGCCTTGTGTGCCTACAAAAATTGGAGCTGACAAAATAAGTTTGCCGATAAGAGGTTCTGAATCGGCAGATAAATTGATTCTCTTACCAAACGCATTAAACATACCAATTACTGATATACATTCGTCCCCGCTTACTCCATAGGGAGTAAGATCAACAGTCGTAGATTCAGTAGGAATTTTTATCCATGTATCATTGATATTTATATGTATAACATTGTCTGACGGTATGTCGGGCAATGTTATTACGCCATTAGCTGAAGCTATATTTAAATCCAGAACTTCAAAAGCCCAATTACCCATTTTAATTTTTTCACCTATATTTGCAGCAAGAAACTCAGCTTTCCATTCTGGAGTTGAAAATGAAACGTCTATGGTTCTTTCTGATGTTAAAACGCCGATTACTGCATTTTGCTGACCGGCTCGTATTTGATTTTGAGTAGTCTGAATATTTACATTTGAAGCTGTATTTGCTTTCGCTTCAAATGCTACCATGCCATTATAAAAAAATGTGGCATTAGCTACCTTGGGCATAAATGCTTTACCTGCAATCATAGCAGGATTATTTGATCCGTTTTTATTTGCCATGTTTTATCCTCCATTCATATCTCTTTGAAATATTTTTCGAATATTTTATTTTTATTGTTAATAGTAATCCAATGATTAATAGTACCTTTAAAACTAACAAGACCACTCATAGAAGCGGTCATTTGTAAATTATAATTTTCTCGCAATAAGGATTTTTCAATAATCTTATGAAAATACCGTAATGGAATATTTTTTATTTCTTCTAATTTGTAGAGTTTCATTTGAATCATAAAAGCTTGAATGTAATCTTCTATAGTCGCCGGCGGAGATTTACTATTTGATTCATGTTCTTCAATCCATTTCCTAATATCTTCATGAACAAATGTATCATCGTAATCAACGCCGTTTTGGTGTAAAATAATTTCTCTTATTATATTAAAATCTTTAGCTTTAATGTCAATTATCGAATTCTTACTATCACTAATATATCTTATAATTTGTAAATACCATTTTCCCTTGCTTTCCACGAAATTAAATTCTTGATTATTTCCAAGAACAATTTTTAAAATGGTTTGAAGACAAATAAACATTTCATATAAAAGCTTGTTTTCTAATATATAATTTTGATCGTCTACGTGATTTATTAAATCAGTTATAAAATATAATCTAGGCAAAGTACTAACCATAGTATTATATCTTAAAGTGTCATAAAGAAGACAATTAACGGACGAATAAAACTTCTGCATATCTCTACAAGTAACAGGATTCAGAACTACTCCCTTATATTCAACCGGCTCAGCCCACATAAATTGTGTCCCATACATTTCTTCTATATTATTGTCAGACATACTATAACAATCTCCCCATATTAATGTCTTTTAACCTAAATCCTAAACTTCTTGCATAGCGTGTATTGTTCATTGCATATTCTGTCGATTCAATAGTTTCAACGTCCCCAATCCATGTACCGGAGATTGCAGAAATACATTTTATAATTTCATCACAAAGCCAATCTACTTTAGTATAACAAACGCTTCCGTTTTTCAGTAGGTCTTGACGAAAAAATCCTTCTGTTGTTCTCATATCGTCCTTATCTACTGAACAAATAATAGTTACGGTAGCATTTAACAAATACTGTACTTTTACATTTTCAGATACCTTTATACCGACAAAAATTAACGGATCGGTTGTTGTTATTGTATCTGGATGCTGTAACCACGGAATAATACAATTATAAATTAAAGAAAGCGGATCGTCAGCATCAAAATTCTCGCAGCTTGCGCCATTAAAATTTAGAGCTTTTCTTATATTTTCTGAATTAGCAATTGTCGAGCATATCTGTGACTTTAAAACTCCGATCGCATTATATTTTATATCAATATTGTCCATATTCAAATGCCTCCCGTTACAATCAATTCACATTCGCCTGTAATATTACCGACAACTGCCTTAATAATTATAGTTTCATTAATAATAGATGTATCATTAGGACATTTTATTTTAACTTTATTTCCGTCAGGAATAATCATTGCGTTTGTATTACTTTCAATAGACCACTTAACCGTTTCTTTAAAATCTACTTTTAAAATTTTTGAACCTCCTATACGTATAGTAGGAGATCCCGTATAAATGATAGTAATTTCTGAAGTTTCAAAATAATCACATAACCATTTTTTTATAGAATCAGTGTTTGGGTTGTATTGGTCTTCGGTAACTGTAATTCTTAATAAACCTTTATCGTAATTCATTGAAGTTGTATCATTTTGCGTTATTTTAAATACAGTAGGATTTACAATATTTTTATCCCAAAAAAATCTTTTACCGCGATTTAATGAAGTCGTGTTTTTGTCTGCAACTATGGTAATTAAATGTTGTGAACTGCCGATTGTTAATGTTTTATTGCTTGATTCACCGCTGTTATATTGGGTAGAGTTTATTTCAAATACAGGATATTCTAATACATGTTTATACTCATCTTGCCATTTCATCATATAATTACAACGAATTAGTTTCCCTGCACATAAAATTTCATCGCGATCAAATGATTCGCAACAAATCCAATAAATATCTCTTCGTTTATCATACAACACATCTCCAACTACAACTGGATAGTCAATTAAAGCATTGAATTGTAAACTAATACCGTTTGAGGACGAATATTTTTCGTTGAATGTTTTTATCGGTATAGGCGATAATTCTTCTATATTAACGCCATGTTTCCACAATAAAATATTAGGATTATATGATGGATCAGATTCGAATTGATTGGATATAAGTAACTTTGCATCATTTATTTTACTTTGGCGAATTGTTGCTCCTGTACTATTAATAAATGTTTTCATATGTTTAAAGCTCATGTGCTATTACCTTCACAACGTCTGTTATTGTTATAATATCCGTCATGCGGAAATCTCTCGTTATATTTAAATTTAGTCGCATTATACGATCCGTTTAGCTGATATATTTTTGAAAATTCTGAATTACCAATAAGAGAATAATTAATCATTAATTGCTTATTTTCTTTTTTGTACATATTACAAACTTCGATTGCTTTTCCAAGTACATTTGAATTATCAAATTTATGAAAATCACTTGTACTCATATGAGCTTTTAACATTAAAGAATTACGTACATAAGTAGATTCAATATAAGAAATAACCATAAAATTTGATAGTATTTCAAAATTTATATCAGTTAAATCAATATTAAATTGCAATAACTCTTCGTCTCTATCTGATAAGTCTTGACTACAACATTCAAAAGAGACAATCGCAGGTCGAATATAATCATGCATTATATCATCAACATCATCTTCAAGCATTTGAACAAAATCATAATCCTTTATTTTGGAGTATACCGAATTATATAATTCCTTATATGTAGTAGCCAAATAAGTTCTCCTTGTTAATTATTTATCATCGGATAGATCAAATTGAAGCTTTCTTTCAATCAAACGGATGATATTAATATCAGTAAGAGTCTTTTTCTTATACATAGTTCTTACTTTTGAAATAAAAATATCTCGCATGTTTACGGCAAGAATATTGTCTATTGCCTTTGAAATATTATTAATATCAGAATTAAAAAGCTGTCTGAGATTATTAATTTTAGCTACGTTTTCATATACTTCAGTAAGTCTGAATTGTTTTATTGCTCTTTCATCAAGGAGAATAACCATAGGTTTACGGAGAAAGTCAATATTATAATTATTCATTTCAGTTATTGCAGCAATTGTCATATGTTCAACAGCTCCAATTTCATTCCATATATATGTAGCGTTATTAGAACGTGATTTATAAATTAAAGATCCAAAAGTAATCGACCTAACAGGTATAACAGTATCAATAGGCAAATCTTCAATTATTTCTATATTATCATAATTATTACTTTCTTCTAAATCGTCAATTGCTGTTATAATTGAATTAAGTGTACTTCCAGAATTGGTTTTTATAGAGTCCGCATGTTCAGTTTTATTGGTAAAATCTTCGTCAAAATCAGAACAAACAACAGGTATTTCATTTCTGATTTTTTCAATTAATTTTTCTTTACCTATATTACCTACTTTTATATTATTCTTCTTTGCATATTCTTTGAGTTCATCCAAAGACATATTTTCAAGATCCATTATAACATTATCCTTTCTAAAAATTGGCGGCAAAAATGCCGCCAATTTAACTATAAATATTTAAACAACTGTATATTTACCAAATACATTGCTGAATACACAGCCTACACCAGCTTTTGTCTGAATTTGAGTATCAATAGTCTGGTCGTGAGTATCGGGTGAACCTAATTCTCTTGCTCGTGTGTCTCCCTCAAAAAATAATTTTATAAACTTTTCATTGTCTGGCAGTACGAAAATAGATTTATTATCAACTTTAAAGTCATAAGTGCCACGTACAAATGTCTGAGGAATTTCAATGGCAATTACCCCCAGTCCGGTATTTTCAAGCACAGCGCCTTTAGTAGCCATTTCTTCTTTTTGTGAATTGGAAATCCATTTAGAATCCATACCGTCAACAATTGCTGACAAAGCAGTTTTAGTCCCGGCAAGTACAACATTCTTCTGAGAAGCATACTGAACTTTCTGAATTAATTCTGACATCTTAATTCTGTCATATGTACCGGACACTTGAAATGCAGCAGGAAGATACGTTCCAGCGCCATTAAATGCAGTAAAAATACGATCGTCAATAGTATTTTGCATAGCTTTCTGCATTCTAGAAACCATTTCAGGAAGTGTAGTAATTCCCTTGAGAAATCTTTCTAAATCATCATAAATATGTATGTAATACCATTCAGTATCTATCGAAAAACTTCTTTTACCATGAAGTTTTTTACGATCTGTGTCCCAATGATTACCGGAAAATCTTGAAGCAATTAAAATTGAGTTGTCTTCTACGACAAATTCATTTTTATCACCAAGCGCGCCATTTTTACTTTCTACAAATTGATTATAAAAAGTTGAGTTTTCCCAAGCAAGAGGGAGATTGGTATCCAATACTTCTTCCATAATAGTAAAGATTTCATTCCTATGATTTCTCCATCCTCTCCAAGTAAGCTTATCATCGCCGAGAATATTAAAAAATCCTTCACGAATTGCCAAGTCTGTATATTTAGCAGTTTCTGCATTAGAAAATGTTGCGACCCTATTTGAACAAGAGTCATTTATCAAATTACAAATGCTCTGTAAGTTATTATCCATATTTAAGTCCTCCTTATTCTGTGTCATTATCTGCCACAACAGTTTCATTTTTAATAACTTCAATAATTACTCTTTTACCTGTGGCGCCGATATTACCTGCCGTGCCAGTGCAATATGCAAACCCATAATCCTCAATTTCAACTACTTTACCAATAAACCCCGTAGAGGCAGATGTCGGAGCTACTGCTCCAACATCTTTGATTTTTACCGTAGTACCGTCAACTGCTATATAATCTCCTTTAGTTACAGTTGATGAATCCGCAACTGTGATCCCATAATCTTCTACGCCAAATTTATCATGATTGTGAGCAACCAATCCATACGCCCGAAAAGGCTTGTTTGCTTTGTTAATATAACTATCTTCATTCTGATTAATTGTTTTAGAATCGTCATAACTCCACGACGGATTTGCAACTAAAAAAACCTCGTCATTGACTGTAGGAATCTTAGCTTCATAAATGTTTCTTTCATCATCTATAAGATTTCCTTTAGCAATAAGAGTACCGTTTTCTATATCTTTGTTATAAATAAAGTCAAAGCAGCGACCACTCACTTTAGTGGTTTCAACTATATTGTATTTTTCCATATATTTTCACTCCTTAATTATTAATAAATTTGTCAAACAAGTTACCATACCGGTTATTATGCATTGAATTTTCCGTACTTGTGCTTGATACACAACTTACTGATGGCGTATAGCTATAACTTTGCTTATTAGAATTATCCATCATAGCTTCTCCAACCATAAGAATAAGTTCATTTTCAATATCTGCTAAATCTCTACTATAATCAATTTTTGCACGGTAGCATAAAAATTTAGGAAGTCTGCCTATTTTCTGAGCATATTTATCCATAAGATTATCAATTTGTATATGCTTTTCTTTTTCTATTCTTAACTTTTCTTCATTCTTATATCGGTTGTACTCAACTAAGATACCATCGTATTCTGATTTAAGTTCAGCAAATGCACCGGACATTTCGTTTATTTTACTGTTATATTCTTGAGCAAAACTCGTTGAAATTTCAGATTCTCTTATATCACAAGCAATTTTAATTTCATTTGCAATATTAAAATCATTTGTTTCTGACCTTTTTTTATATGTTATAGAACACTCGGTTTTGCTGTCTATATCAATTATAACTTCTCCGTCAGATTCTACACAATCCATCGAATATACCTTTTGATCTTCACGATCAAAAACACCAATAGAATTGTCTAACAAATCAATTAAAGAATATTTGGGAGTTGTATCACCAATGGAGTTCTTATATGTGAATTCCGATAATTTTTCTACAATCTTAGAATTTTCCATTTTTTTTAATCCCTCCTCTACATTAGGGTTTTTATAATTTTTATAAGTATCATAAGCATTTATCATAGCGTTAAGGTCTTTTTGGACTTCATCGATATTATAATGTCTGCCAATACAAGAACTTTCAAAACAAGGCTCTACATCAGATCCAAGTATACAGGCAGCAGTAAAAACAAAATCGGTTATTACTAAATAGTTTTCAGAATTATATTCAGATTTCTTTACGGAGATTTCCATTGACTGCGGATAATCTTTTTCCAATAATTCCTTTGCTTCCTCAAATCTTTCATTCCAAATCACGCATCCTTTGAGTTGTAAGTATTCATGATTGGTATGTCCATCTTTTTCAATTATTTTTATCCATTTAGCATTATCAACAGCATCTTTAGTTATAAATCCAAACGCCTTTGTTGTTTGCTCGAATTTTATACCTGTACTATCTACAACTATCTTCCCGCCATGTGTACCAAAATCCTCTGTGCCATCATCTTTTATAATACGTTCTCCAATAATAGGACAGCCATAAAGCGAATACAAAGAATTTTCTATTGTTTCCTTACTAATATAAGTTCTATTACGGTTTTTACCTTCATAACATAACAAAATATCAACGAGAGCAAATTGTTCATTGATTTTGTTATAAGAAGTAGGCGACATCTTTATCGTAGACTCATATCTCATAACCATTGTTTCCATATTTTCCTCCTTTCTTAAAAAAGTAAATTCTTATTTATAAAAAAATCACGAACAGAAAAATTATTGTTTACATAATTCTCTAATTCGTGATTTGTTATAAATTGATATATTGTTCCATTAGTTGTCTTTGTAGGAATACACTTAAACCCCTTGGACATTAAATTTTCAGCTTTTGTTTGGTTAATAACACAAATTATGTTCAAATTATCACCTCAAATTCTGTTGTCGGCGTTATTAGTATCATTTTCTTTAGAGTTTTCTCCCGATGGAGTTAAATTTTCAATTTCTTTTTCAGGTCTGCCTCCGGTATTATTTGATTGCGTATATGATGTTTTCATAGGTTGCCAATTATTAAATATATCGGAAAAAACTTGGTTTTCAAGAATACTATTTCCAAGCATAACTGAAGGACTTAAGTTATTCACAGCACACAATCTACTTTTATTAGGTATTCCGTTTTGAGCCATTTGAAGTTCAGTTTTTCTTACGTCGTCAGCATTAAAAACTGTCATATTCATAATTTTATAAACGAATTCATAATTATTATAAATAAAATTTCTTAATTTCATTTGGAGCGATACCCAGTCTTCTAACATACGATATATTTTAAAAATATCCGCACTGTCATTAGTAATAGACAATTTTAGTTCGCTTCCGCTAGACGCACCGGACATCAAAGCTTCAGATACACCTACATTTTTAAAGGTCCATGATATAGCATCGCTTACAGTATCTCTGTCATCGGCATTACTTGATGAGAATTCTTCGCTTTTAACGTCAAATGGAGTAGTAACTACTCCTATATTATTTTGGACAGTATTTAAAACAATTGATGTAAACGCGGTTATTAAATTATCAGCAAGAGTAATTTCTCCATCTTTGGTTGGAATCTTCATAGTAAGAATTTTATACGCAGCATTGATGCTTTGCGCTTTTGCTAATTCTTTATATTCATCAATAAGTAAGATATCGGCAATCATTATTAAAAATGGCGGATAAGGAAAAGTAAAATCATTATTGTATTTAATGCATAATGATTTTTCATATGGAATATAGACACGACCATCTTCGGCGGAGGATGTATTGATAATGTCTTGAAGCTCTATAGGCAAGTTTTTTAATTTTGACTTACTCAGTTGTCTTTTATTAATATAAAATTCATACACATTGCCATTAACTAATGAACTAATATTGCATATCATTGGTTCAAGATAGAAATATGATATTTCAGTATTATTTTCAATTAAAAAAGCATAACAAACATCATTTTTGTACAATCGTTTTAATATATTATGAATTTCATTGGAAAGGTTAAACTTCTCACTTTGTGCGACAAAATTTACATAATCCTTTTTTATAATATCGAACTTTGATGTAAATGCCTTGGACTTTATTATTCGTGTATCTATTGTATAATTTAATACTGCCTGGTTAGCAAAATAATCAATTAATCGTTTATAATATCCTGATTTGAGATACATATAATCGCTTAACCGTAAAATATTTTTTCCATGTCGTTCTGGATGTTCAGCCATAGACATAATTTCTGCACGAGTAAACCCCAAACAAGTAGCTTTTTTGTCGTCAAAACAATGATTATATGACAATTCTGAAAGAACTAAACGCTTAAATGATTCAAAATCAAATTTATTAGTTTTACCGTTAAAAAAATTATTGATTTTTAATTTGTCAACTTCAATTTGCGAAGATGTATTTTCTATATTATCTGTCGTAACAATTCATCTCCTTTCCTGCAATAGTCGGGCGACGAGAAAGAGAAGATATATCAAGCGAAATTGTCGGTTTAGATTTGTGCATTAAATTATTACGTCTTAACTTTAGCAATGCATAAGCTGCCATTGCTAAGGTGTAGGCACGGTCATCATGCATTATATTCTTTTTATCTTTAGCCAATTCATATTGAACACCACCATTTGGCGTATCATATCTACACATATATGACACTTCGACCTTCATTAAATTCATATTTATTAATGATAATCTTTCTTCTTGTGAAAGCTTATATTCTTCAATCTCTCCATTTTCTTTTGTTAACAATATAAAATCTTTATTATCATAATCTGTAAATTTTATTAAATTTAAATTCGTCATTTTTTGTAATGCATCAAATATAATTTTCTTATACCCTTGCGGATCGATCATATGTACAATCGGCATAGCATTTGGATATAATTTACGGGCAGTTTCATATTGCTTATGCACCGGATCAATAATACCTCTATGTTTATTTCCAAAACTATCAGTCCAGTCTTTAAGTAGTTGATCTGCTACAGCACTTATACCGCCACCTCCTGATCCTGCATCAATATAGAATTCAATATTTTCCCATTCAGCAGCATGTTCACCATTATATTTTATCATTTGCTCTCGGATGATTTCTAATTGAATAGGCATTAATAAAGGCGTTTTATTTTTTGAATCCGGATCTACCATAGAAATTACATTTTCCAATTTTAAATAATATCCAATTTCATCATCTTCTATTAATTGAAATATTGAAAGAATTGAACCATCAAAATTTCTTGCAGGATCATAAGTGAATATAAATTTTTTTTGACCTGTATCATTATAAAATAGCGGAGGTCTAACTTCTGAATTTCTAATTAAAACATCCATCTTTACAACAGAATTCTGACCTGAATCATGTCTAAACTTATTAAAGAGCTCTCTGTCCGCCATATCTGGATCTTCCTCGATAGCCTTATCTATTTGTGCCTGAGTAAGATGTGATTTGATTTTTTCACCATCAACAGTAGAAAAATTTACTACAGTATTTGCATTTATATCACATACGAAATAATTAGAATTCCCCAAAAACATTTTTCGCGAAAATTCTGAATATTTTTTATAAAATGGGTATGTAACGTCACCGGCGCTGGAAGCATATAAAAGTTGGAGAGGCATTTGTATTGGATCATAATGATTAATTTTACTTGTTCCTAATCCAAAACTTGAATCAACATCTGCAAAATGTTCTGTAGCAGCCATTTGTTCAGCATCCTGAAAAGCGGTTTCATCATAATATACACTACCGCGTTTACCCCTTAATGCATTTAAATTTGTAGATAATGTAAGTAATTCAGAATCATTATAGAGTTTAAACGAATAACCGGATGGGTTATGTAAAAATCCTGTTTCACTATTAGCTGATTTATAAACTTCTTCTGCAAAAATATCAGTAACAGTTTTAAAGGACGGTATTCTTTGCAAAGCCAAATCTTCTATTTTTTTAAAGCAGTCTATAGACTGCGCTAAAGAATTTGTAGAAACAAAAACTTTATAGTTAGGAATAAGAACCATTTTTGTTTGAAAGTACACCGCTGCCAAAGTGGTTTTCCCAGTACCTCTTGAACATAGCCAAAGAACAAATGGTTTAGTGAAAGATTGCACAAAACACCATTTTTGATAATCAATTAATTTTATACCATAAAATTCTTCAGCAAACCTAACAGGATCTTTTCTTCCCCAATTTATTATCTTTTCAAACCTCGTATATTCTTCTAATTTTCTCAAACTAAACTCTTTTTCAGTTAAGGGGATGTAATATTCCACAAATCTCCCCCTTTATTTTTTCTTTTTTGTTTTTATATCGATTAATTGATTTTTTAACATACGATTTTCTTCGGATAACGTTGAATTTTCTGATTGTAATTTTTCTAACATTTCACGCTGTTCTTTTATCATTTCAGTATAATCGTTACTGTTCCAATTTAATTGTTCCATTATGCTTTGATTGCTTAAATCTGCAATTTGTTTCATAGCTTCAGACGTATTTATATCATAAAGATTTACTTTGATAGGTTCATATCCATCTGCAAGCATTTCCTTCATTTTTTTTGTAAGTGTATTTTTACCGGCATTAGAATTTTCATTATATGCAGAAGATAGATTATTATCTTTTGCTATTTTTGCGATACTATCTTGTAATTGTTTTTTTGTTTCAGTCAATATTTTAACTCTCTTATCACTGGGGGTATTAGCAAGTAACTCTTGATTTATCATATCGTCTATTTTTTTTATCTGTAATTGCATTTGTGTTATTTGGATACAACTTGATATCTTATGCACATCTTCTCTTATTCCATCCACATCACAGTATCCTGCTAATATATTAAAACAATACTTTCTATCATTATCAGTCATATTACAGTCATCAAAAGGATCATATCCAACAACAGAGATTGCAAAATTCATATTTTGCTTTTCCTTTTTACTCCATTTTGATTCAATAATTTCTTTTACTTCTTTCTCTGACTTCATCAATTCACCTTCTGTTAGAGAATTCAAAAAAGTTTTGAATTGAAATTGTCTTATCTGAAGTTGCCGTACATACAGACCAACACTAAAAAAAGAATTGTGATTTATAATGCTCTGATAAAGATCTGCGTAAAATGGTATATCTAAATAAGCACAACAAATAATTAAGGCTGTTTTTTCATCATATCTTTTTGTAAACTCATTCATAAGCTCTTGAATACAATCCTTACAAATAGGAACTCTTTTATTATTGATATTCCAAACCTTACTCCATTTACTTAAAAAAAAATCAATTTCCTTTTTGGTTTTACTGCATCGCGAACATTCTATCTTGAGTTCTTCTCTAAAAGATGGAGTTTCTGCTATTTTAGGTTTGCGACCCACTTAAACCACCTAAATTCATTTAATTTTTTTGTAGCCGACACTATTAATAAACTATTTAGCAATTTTAAATTAGGAATTAATCTTAAACAAAATACAATTATTAACTTTTTTATCCGTATATTTTTTAAAAAGTTTCATACTTATATTCTGTGATAATAATATAATATCAGCAAATTCATGAACTCCGTTTACGTCTAAATATATGTCTGATTTTTCACAATAAGATGGCTCAACAGATATATAATCATTGTTATGTAAATGATTAAAAAATATAGTATATTCCTTATAATATCCATTAATTTCAGGGTTAATATAATTAATATCATAAGGCAACAAATTTCCTTTAGTCATTGCATTTAGTAGAAAATTACCTGTCTCACTCCATGAAAGAACAACACATATATTTCTACCTGCCCTAAACATTTCTAAAATATGATCAGTTAATATTTCTGTATTTGCGAAAGAACAAATGTGATTAGCAGAACATTCAGTCATATTTAGTCCTCCATTTTCTTAAATTTAGGTGAGATTCTTATTTTTACTATGTTTTTAGCCGGAACATTTATTTTTTTTCCTGTCTTAGGATTAACGCATTTTTTTTCTGGAATCGATACCACTTGCGATGTTAAAAACCCATTAATACATATTCCATTATTTTCTATGGTGGTTTCCTTATACGTTTCAATAAATCTCAGTATTTCTTCTTTTGATTTGGTTTTTGGAAGATTATTTTTTTTAGAATAAACCTCTACAAATGTGTTTAAATTAATCATTTTAAAATTTCCTTTCACTATTTACTTTTACTAATAACACATAACATATACTGTTAGATATGTTCGTTATCCACTATTGAATCTATATCGTCTTCATAAGTAATCGTTATAAAAAGGTCTTTATTACTTTCTAATCTTGCTAATATTTCAGAAAAATCATAGTCTATACTTTCGTCCTTTGTAATTTCGGTTATAATATATTTATCATTTTCCCTTGACAATGTTGCTTTACTAAATTTAATTGAAATACTTTTCTTAGCCATATAGTATGCTCCTTAATAATTTTATAACATATCAGCTAGTTTGCCTATTTCGCTTCGGTAATTATTATTTAGTTTTACATACCCAAAATATTTATGATCTTTAAAAATATCAATCATTTTAAATAATCCAACATCTCTGGCTGTGTCACATTGTTCAAATATATCTCCCTCAAGAATTAGTTTTGATCCAGATTTACATCTTTGAATTAAAGTTTTTAATGAATATAAATCAAGATTCTGACTTTCCGATGAAAAAATAATACTATCTTCTTCAAACTCTATACCTCTAAGGTTGGCGGTAGGTATTATATTAATTTTATTTTTCATGACAAGTCGTTCTACTTCACATATGTCACCAAATTTACTTGCTAAAATACCACCAAGAGATGACGAATATAATTTTTTAGTAAGATCATCACCTTTAACATATCCTAGTGTTTTTTGATTTTTTAATGTTTCATAAGAGTAAACAATGTAACATTTATTATAACTTCCGTTCTCTAAAGATTGCATTATGTAACCAAGTGGAATAGTTGTCTTGCCTGTACCAGCATTCCCTGACAATACAGTCACATCGTTATTAGAAATACTATCAAACGCCATTCTTTGATATATGTCTAATGGTTTTAGTTTGCCAAGCTGTCTTGAATTGAAGTCCATATTGAATATGTCAATATATTTTTCACCATTCCATTTACGAATATCGAGTATAATATCATCAGAATTTTTTATGATTACGTATTCGTTTATTAAACATCTAAAAATATTACTAATTGCATAGTTAGAATAAATTTGCGACAATTCTTCATCTGTACAACAAACTTCTTTATATCCTTTATAAAAACTTTTCTTTTTTTCATTTGTAGTCTTTACACGTAAATTAAAATATTTTTCTGCAATTAGAGAGCAAAGAACGTCATTTGTAACAAAAACAACTGGATTATTTTTGTTATATCTATATGCAGTTGCAATAATAAGATTATCATTGTTAATTTCTAATCCAAGTGAGATAATCATATCATAATCAGATTGCTCAGTAATAATTACTTCTGGATTTTGCTCTTTAATTTCTCGAACTACACCTCTAGCTAAAAATTTAATATCTTTATCTTTACGAGAACTATATTTAATATTTTCGAGTTCTTCAATTGACTTAGAAGCAATCGCTATATCGGTGATATTAGAGCAATCGGTCAACAGCGCATTAGTATCATAGAAATATTTGTCCATATTATAATACCTCATCTATATTGCGGTCTTTTTCCTATGATATAATCTATAAAAACCGCCAAGATATCTGCTTACGGTAGTTATATTTTTATCGTAACTTTTTGTATTTTATACTCATTGAGTAATTTTAATACTTCCAAAGTTTCTTCAACATAATAATTTCCTCTTTTTGACGTATGATTTTTCATGGTTTTACGAATATGTACTTCAGGTAATTTTTCTCTAATAAACATTGCGGTATCTTTAGTAATATGAAACATTTTAAACTCCTAAATTTAAATTTGTCTGTTTTGGATTAAAAGTATGATATTTACTTTCTCTCCATATAGGACATTTATGCAAAAGTGCTGTAAATGCCAATTCTACGCTATTTACAGCACTTTTGCAATTTTGATTTCGTAATAAAAATCGTACTTTTTTGTAATTTTCCTTTTAAAATTATAAAGACTCACATATCTTTATTTTTTTATATGGAATATCATATAGTAAAATATCACCATTTATATCTTCTTCAAGTTTAGACATTTCACCAATATTATTCTTTATCATTGTAAAAAACGTTTTGTTTGGAGTTCTGAATAAAGTAGAAAATATAAATCTCCTTACGTCTTTATTCTGATGTTTGTCTATAGCAGTAAGTAATAAGTACATTGTAGCTTTGCAAATAGACATTTTATTAATATATTCAATACACTCTTGTTTAATTTCAAGGCATTGATTATAAATTTCTTTTTTTTCTTCTTTTGTTTTTTTATCAAAATCTAAATAAAGCTTTTTTAAACATTTGTTAGCATCTCTTATAAGAGTTACAATTCTGTCTTTTTGCAAGTAATAATATCCCGATCCATTAGGAACTACCACGGGTTTTACGATCTGAGAAAAGGGGATAACCGTATCTGTTTGTTTACGTCTTTTTCTAAACGTGAATTGCTTTATACATTTTTGTATGTAATCCATAGGAGTATCAAAATATTTGTACAAATGATTATTGTTTAGTTCATATCCGTTTTCAAGAGTAATCATTTTAAAAAATATGGGTTTAACAGTTTTCTTCGTATCATTGCCGTTTTTAAGTTTTACATTCTCAATAATTTTATATTTTTCTTTTATAATATTAATTTCTTTATTTATATCAATTTCATATTCTTTTTTAGCTTTATCAATTTCAATATTGGAAAGAACAGCAAGTTTACAAATATCTCCATATAATTGTTTATTGTCATCAAATGAACATCCATCATGTACTTTTTGCCAATAAATACTGTTTAAGTATTGCGACAAGTTTACAACCTCGCCGATTTTATTTACACTGGTTTTTACATCAAGATCAGCTTTCTGTAGACTCGTATAGTATCTTCTTATTTTTTTTGCTGAAACAAAACATGTCGGTACTTTAAATTTATAATAATTTTTTTGTGCTGCATCGATAAACATCGGGTTGTCTGTCAATAAAATAGAATCACTATCATAATCGCACCCATTTAATCTTTGCTGAATATTTTCTCCTATAGCATTAATATACACTACTTCATTAGACAATTCAAAATACTTATCTATTTCCTCTGACGCTACGTTTGTAGCCAATAAAATATTACCCGAGCATATATGTGGACTACGCGATCCTAAAATTGTTTTATTATAATCGAACTTTTTGCTATGTATGTTTCCTTTACCCAAAATACTTTTTCCCTTAAATATACCTATACTATGTTGTAGCATTTCATAACCATTGCCCAGTAAAGTTGAGTAGTTGCCATTAATTAATATATGTCCTTGCTTTAAATCACGTAATAAAGATCTAATAAGATCATTACGGAAATCATAATAAAGCTTTGTTTTGGCAAAATTTGCATTAATACCAAGTAACTTGAATATAATTTCGTTTTTAGAACTAAGCGAGGTAATTTCTGAATTATTATACGGATAATTTATATGGAATTTTAGGATATCAGGATCGTTTCTAATTTTAGAAATATAATCAAATGACTGTGATAATAATTCAGAAATATTCTGTTCTGTTAACTGAAGAGTGTTCAAAAGCTGGTAATGACAAGATACTTTTCGTCCATTAAAGTAATGCGTCGGCTTTTCATGCTTAACTATACCAAAGGTTGGCTCCAACATTGCAAGCCATTTTTTTAAAGAACCAAATTTAATATATTTAATACTACTGGGGGTGGTTATAACCTTTATATCCTTAATATCTTTCGCTATAGTAAATCCGTTAAGCTGTGATACGTCGGTAACACTATTATCCTTAAACCATTTTTGTATTTTTGTTTTAAAGCAAGCAGATTTAAACATTCTTTGTCTCAACAAAATCATTGAATACTGATTGTATTTTTCAGGCCAACAGTTTTCATCAAGTAACGTTTCACCATCAAAAATTGAATTTTTTATTTCAAATTCTTGTTCTTTAGCCATCAACTGACCGTGCTCATACTTAACACCTATAACTTTATCTAAAAAAACAGATTCATAGTCGTTTATAACTAAAAAGTTTTCAGGCTTTAATTCCATAGTATCAATAATACTACTTGACGTTAGTGATATATATGCTTCTAATGCTGCTAAATCAATTTCACAACCTTCATTGAGATTTAATCCACAAGTTTCCCACTTATGCATTCGTTTATAAAGTAATTCATTGATAAATAGACACTTACCAACACGACTGCTTCCTGAACTGCGCTTCCATCGCACATACTTTATCTTATCGCATACAAATCCATTTTCATATAAATATTCTCGTAATTCCGACTTGTTTTTTAAAGTTTTAAAATTACCATTGGTCTTATATTTACCGTCAGAAAATTCAAAATAATTTCCCAACACACTACTATCACATGGCATTTTTACATCTAAATTTGTTTCAATTGCAATCAACAAACCATCTTTTACGCATATATGATCATCCAGTTCTATATCTCTCCACTGATATCCATTAAGAATATATTTATCTTTACCTGCTTTGTTGTATTCTTTATGAGAATATTCAAATTTTACATTTATAACATGTTGTGTATAATCGTGTCTTCCATTACTAAATGTAAAATCATGCCTGCGAAAAACTTTTTCGTATATCTCTCTTAGCTTAATTAAGTCTAGCGAATAGTCAAGAGTGTTTTTAAATAGTTTAATATTTATTCCTCCGGTCTTTTCGCGTATAGAATAACCTATAGGATTGTCATAAATCAAATGATTTGAATTATAAATGTCTTTAGCTTCAATACTTAATATTTTAGTTGGCTTGTTCTTATTTTCCAATAATATTACCTCTTTTCATGTTTTTTGCTTTTATTTAATATATCTCCTTTTAATGCTATTATTCCGTCTCCCACATATGTAGCTGTTACGTCACTATAAAATTTTACTATTTCTTGAATATGACTGATTTTAAATACATAAACTGTATTTCCTTTATGTAATTCATTGATGCAATCGTTAATAAAATTTACATAATATTCATCAAGAGTAGTTACCCTGTCATTATAGGCGCCGTTATAATTACATGTACGCTTTAGTTTTTTGTCCTTGCTTTTAGGATAATTCATTCTAAAATACAGAATAGCGTTATTAAGAAAGCTATTCACATCATGAGGGACAAATTTATAACATAATTTGTTTTCCTTTTTGAAATGTATATTATAACAATTTTTATTGTATATACATTGATTACACGTAAAAGGAATTGAGTAATGTATAATATCTGTAATAAAATCCATATTAGTATAAATATTCCTTTCTTATTTTACTTTTATATAGGGTCTTAATTCATTATATCACATACAAAATAAACTTCAATCAAAAAATGTATGGTTTTTACTTTTATTTATTTAGGAATGAGCCACCATTAAATTCTAATTAACTGTTTTTTTGAAATCTACCAAGCACTTTAACATCATCCCATTTGTTTCCTGCGTAATACACATTAGGGTTAATATAACAAAACAGTCCGTCTGAATTTTCTACAAAACTGAAAACCGGCAATTGTTTTAACTTTAATCCTTTAAGTTTAGTTTTTAATCTGCGGTCATTATCTTGACTATAGCCAATTAAAATACAGTAGTCCTTCATAAGCATTGGTTTAACCTTTTTCAAATCAGATTCAGATGGATTAAAACACAGTATGTTATAATTAATATTTACAAATGGAATCGCTTGAAATAAATATGAGAGTAATTTGTGCTCACGTATTTTTGCTTGCATATACAGATTGCGCACGCTTTTTATATATAACCTCATTCTGTTACAATCTACATCCTCAACAGCGCCGCGTCTGAAAAGGCAAGTATTAAGATACAAACACTTATTGCTATCTTCAGTAAGTATTTTTGCTCCTAACAAAGAATTATAGAACCTACGAAAAGTATCTTCACTTAACTTTAGTATTTCTCTCATTTGGTACTTTGTCATGCTTTCATCTTCAGAAATCATAATCCGATTGTTATAGCCCATAAATGTACTGATATATATTAATTTCGTCAATTCATCAGGCTTAATACCCAAATCTAAAATTTGATCAGCATTATATAAAAGCCATACAAAGCTGCCGTATTGCTTGTATTTTCTTTGTATTTCCGATCCTTTAAATTCATATTTGATTTTTTCTTCTAGATAGTTTTTGTATTTCTGTCTGTCTTGCTCTGTTGTAATGGTTACATTCTCATATACTTCACCAGTATCAACATCAATTATATTTTTGTTTTGTAACATTATTACCTCTTATCTCTTTCTGGCGGCTCATTCCTAAATAAATAAGAGAACATGTGTGCGTGTCATCGACGCGGTTTTTTTGCCCAAAAGCGTGTCATTGACGCGGTTTATAAATCTAAGGAAATTTCTATGGAAAGTAGCGATTTTGGGCGTTTTTCCCTTCTATTCTTATACGCAGTACATCTTTCTATTTCTTGTTTCTAATTAATTTATGTGAAAATTGCAATTTATCAATTTGATTTTAATAATCACTTAGGTTTATTTAAAGCAAACATTTACCAGCAAGATGCAACAGCCTTAATATTAATAAAAATATTATATCATCTTTGAATTTACTGTCAAGTTAACATTGAATCATTTTTGAAATTTACTTTCTATCTTGAAGAATACTAAGAAAACCACAGAACGATATATTATTATTTAAGAAAAAGCGCAATAATTAATTTAAATAATCAATTTGATATTTCTTCAATTCGATAAATAAAGTTTAAATTATAAAATTAATATTTACTTCTTACAGCAAATTACTTGGTTAATTGGAATTATTATAATAAATATTTAATATTTGTTTAATTTTTATAACTTTAATATTTTATATCGAGAAAAAGAATGTTCGTAGTTTAATTAGGGTTTAACTATAATCTTTAATGCTGGAACTGTTATTTAGTTCTATAAAAAATAGATATAAATAAAAATCTTATAAAGATTTTATAGACTTATATCAGGATTTCATTAGGGTTTATTCGAAAGCAATAACGAATTAAAATCGGCAATTTTAATGAAAAATTATGAGTGAAATGGATCAACTATTGCCTCTGACCGGTGATTAAATTAGACTAAAAATGTAAACATACCCCCCAATAATAGCAGTAAAATACTTGCATTTTGTAGTAAAAATGCAAGTAGCGAATAATTGTATTAATATAACTAATACAGTCTTAATAAATTGAAAACCATTATCAAATTAATTTCGGAAATTAAATAAAAAATTTTATCTACCGAAACAAAATAATTAAAATAATAAATTAACATCACAAAATAATCCTTGCCAATAACACCAATAGCTTTAAGTCCTAAATAATCCAACTGAATTCCCAGTCTTTATTATTGCCTTTATCAATTCATCTAACTTTAAACTTTCCATTAAACTATATTTTAAAACTATGAACGCAATCAATAAGGCATTAACTAGTCAGGACATCAATCAATTCAATTAGCTTAAGCAGCTTGCAATAAATATTACCAATACAATCAATTCAAAAGAGTTCAAACCTCTTAATCCTCATAAAGCGCACTACAATGCATTTTAACGCGTTTTCACACCTATACCAATGAAACTATATTAATAAAAACAAAGTGTCTTAAAACGGCTTATTTTAAGTTTAACATTGTGGTGTTACTTTGGCAAAATACTTTGGTGGCCTGTTTCAATAATATTAAACTCAATTAATTATAATAAAAAATGAAAGAGGTAAAAAAAACACCTCTTTCATTTTTTTAATAAAATACTCACTTATAAGGCTGAGATACACCAGCTCCCAAAGTTCTCACTAAGTGGTGAAACACTACGTCGACTTATTGCAGTTTTTTACAGCTTTTCACAATTTTAATATTCCTGTCCCATTAATCTTATTTATATATTAGACCCCTGACATATTTTATATTGTATACTGGTCTTGATTGTGTTTTCATGTTGTTAACTCTATAGCTTACAATATCCCAAAAGAAAAAAGACCGTTGTTAATAGCGGTCTTTTTTCTAATAGAGATATATAACGTTTACATTTAAAGGTAACAATAATAATTAATACACCCGCTTTTAAGGCTGTCATTTTATTGGCAAACTACATCCGCTTTTAGCTTTACAACATCATTTTAGTTTGTAGCTCTATTAGTTTTTGTGTTCTGGCGTTATGTATAACGTTGTCTGCAATAGCTTCCAATATAGCCTTAACTATAAACGTCGAAAGAAACAAAGTAGAACCATATAATATTATTATAAACTTGCTTATGTCTTTTAACAAAAATAGACAACCAACAGCAATTATTACGATAACACACATTACAGCAATTAATATTGCAGATATTGATGTAAGTGCTTTTGCGCTATCAGGTATATAATTTTTAATATCCTCAAATGTTTTTTTATACTTTGCCTCATTATTTTTTATGTTATTGGAATCTAGATTGTTAGTGTCATAATTTTTTGTGTCATCTTTGTCGACAACCGCCTCAAAATCATTGGTATCCATAATATCACAACTTTCTGTTTTTTGATTTTATTATATCATTATTGTAAAAAGCTGTCAAGATATGGTAAATAAATTATTTGAACTCCTTTAAATCAATATTATTTTCTATACAGTATTTAATACACATGCGACTAAACATAGAAAGTGTCATATTATTACTTTGCGCTTTACATGAAATAATTTCATATTCATTAATTGGACACTTTATTCCAATTGTTTTGTAATTTTTTGCATCATACTTTTTTTTGGCTCTTTTTTGCGCATCTGTCTGTGGCATTATTTTATCTCCTTTTTGTGAATTATGCACAATCAAACTGTGGATTAACGTGATGTATTCATGTAAATTGTCAATAGACAAATATAGATTAACGTGATATAATATAATCAGAAAAGAAAAGTAAATAATGTATTTAACATCATTTATAATTTATCTTATGCTCAGTATCAAGGGTTTTTAAAACCAAATCAAACTCTAGCACATTTGCAATTTTACAGATTTCTTTACTGGTAAAGTTGTCTCGATTGATTTTATTATTAAGGTTTTGTTTAGTTATACCTAGTTTTATGGCTAACTCAGATTGTGTCATGTCCAATTCATTTAATCTTAATTTTATAAAATCTGAAACAGTCATACTAAACACCTCGTACATTAAAAAGTGTACAAAACAAACAAAGAAAAGTACACTAATTCGTTTATTTTGCGAATAGACAAAGTACACTAAATAGTGTACAATATAATCAGAAAAGAAAAATTATTCTTTATCTGGAATATACTCAAGTATATCACCAGGTTGGCAATTTAAAAGGCTACAAAGTGTAAGTAAATTGTCTATTGTAATTTTAGTGTTGCCTTGATTTAACTTAGTTATAGTAGATTGACTTAACAAATTATCTTGTCTAATTTTATAAGTGCTGTATCCAGCTTTTTTTAAAGCTTGTATAATATCTATCTTATAAACTATAGGCATTTAACCACCTCAAAAATAAACAAAAATATATACTAATATTCGTACACATTGCCAATTGATTGTATACTAAAATTAGTGTACAATATAATCAGAAAAGAAAAATTATTCTTTATCTGGAACATACTCCATAATATCACCAGGCTGACAATTAAGTAGTCTGCAAAGCTTGTCAATATTTATTGTATTAATATGTTCGCTACGTGTTAATCTTCCTGGAATAGTAGGAGAAAAGCCCATGTTTCTCAAATCAGATTTTTTTATATTATTTTTTTCTAAAAGTATAAATAATTTATCATATTTAAGCAATAAATAGCCCTCCTTTGTGTTTCGAAAATGGTACAAAATAAACAATAAATATGTTTCGAATTTGGTACATTTACCAATTGACTTATTGTACTGAAAATGGTACAATATAATCAGAAAAGAAAACAAGCAAATTTAATAAACAACCAGAAAGGAAGTATTAATTATGAAAAATAAAACAAAAATAATCAAGGAAATTTATTTTTGTGCAGATAAAGAAACTGCTAAGATTTATAATCTGGAATATTCTGAACGCTGGTCATATATGCAAGTTCTTTTAGATTATGACAAAAATGAAATTAGAATATTTTTTAAATCCACTTGGAACAGCGATTATAATCAGACAGAAATAATTCCGCTTTAAACGTTTCTAAAGGGTTTTGTTAAAAGCCCTTTTCCAGCGGCAACATTTACCGCACAATGTAACAATAGCGTTAGTACATACCGATAAATGTACATTATATCACTTATCTGAGTTTTTATTAAGTTCAGGAACTGCCGAATTAATCAGGCTGACAACGAATGAATTCAAGCTCATGCCGTTAAGTTTAGCAAAGTCTTGTATAATTTGTTTCTGGCCTTTAGGCACCCTGACGACAAAAGTATCAACCTTATTTTTTAAATATTCGTCTTTAGTCTTTTGATAATTAGCCATTGTTTGTTTCCTTTCTGATAACAGAAAAAATATACAGTTTTCTGATATCAGATTTGGTAAAAATGCTAATAGACTTCTGATATCAGAAGTGATATAATATAAACAGAAAAACAAAAGTTAAAGAACATCTAAACTCGATCACACAATAGGATGTGACCGTTAAAACCTAATAATTATGGTTAGCAATGCAAAGTCTTTTTTGTGTTGCTTTTCTTATGTCCAAGGAGCAGAAAACAAGACTTAACAAAAGTATATTGATTTATACGCTGTTACTGTTCTTGTACTCCACGTTCCAAACTAGTAAGACGAGTGACACAATACATAAACACTTTAAAATCAATACAATACTTTAAATGTCACGGCTTTTAATAAAGCAAAAATAACGATTATACTGGACTATTTCAAAGTATTTGCGATTGAAAGAATTAGCAAATTTAATAATTTTTCAAGGCGTTTTCAATCCTGATTATATCGGGAGGCGGAGGAGGTACAATACATAGTATGGTTGTACTGGTAACAATTGCAAGCCGAAAACTAATTGAATGACTCAATTATTAAATTTGTAGCATCTTGAAAATAAAATAAAATCCGCAATCGCGGTTGTAGTTACCGACATAAGCAAGTAAAGCAACGGTAACAAATCACTGGTAATAGGTGAAATTTCGGTAAGATAAGGATCTTACTTCAAAAGCTAATTACTATGTGTTTGAATATTATACCATATTTTTTTGATTTTGTCAAATTAATATTGGTAAGTGTTTCTAAAGGACTTCATTAAAAAGTCCTTTTCCAACGTCGGAAAGCTGAAAAGTTAATCTGACAGAGCTGACCGGAGCAGCTATACAACATCTCCGGCCAATTACATAAAAGAATGAATAAAAATATAATTGCCGTAAGGCAGAAGATTAAAGGTGAAATTATGAAGGATTATATTTTTAAAGGTGAAATTGAAAGCAAAAACATGTAATTTTGATTGAAATTTATTGAGAAGAAAAAGTATAATATAATTATGGAGGTATTTATTATGAATAAAACATTATATTTTGAGGGCGCAGGATTGGATAGCTGTAAATCTGAGTACAATGGTATAAATTGTCGAATCAGAACAGCATTTCATGATAACAAAAATCGAATGATATATCTTGAATTGTGGGGATGTCATCCAAACAAAGCCCAGTTACAAAAAGCAAAATTGCATAACATAGAATTACCAAATACATATTTGTATGTTGACCATGTCTATTATATAACAGACGATTTAACGATTGATGACTGCGATAGTAATCGAATTAAAACGATTCCATTTGAGGAAATGATCAAAATTCCATACACTTTAGAAAATATTAAAAGCTTTATTAATAAGCACTTTAAAAGCAATTTTGACGAAGTTGTTGTTTTGGATAATCTTGCAGGATATAGAGTATTTACAGGTATTAATAGTAATACATCCAAAAAATATAATTTTGGCGATTGTTTCGACTATGATGAAGAATTAACGGAGAAACGCAAAAAGAAAGTTTCGGAACTTTCTGAGCAGTTTAAAATAATATTTAACCAAAAATATGATAATACAAGTTTTTATATCGAAAATGATGCTTTGACTGTATGTATTAATGTACCTGAGGATCAGAGGGTTAAAGCCGGATATATAGACAGAGTATTTACGGTAGATGTTTAAAGTAATTACATATCATTATAATTTATGGGTTACCGCTGAGCCATAGTAAATCAGCGGAATATATACTCTAAAGAGCTGCGAGAAGCTTACGGAGCGCCAAACGAAAATAAGCCATTATACATTTTTGAAGGGGAGTATTATTATGAATACAAAGAGTATTATAAAAGATGATATTGAAAAATTAACACAGGTGGAACTTGAGGAAATAAAAAGTTCAGGATTGGCAGAATTATTAATCATTAAAGATTGTAATTGTTATTTCGCTGATCTTGGTGGAAATTTTGGATATTCTGTTTTGGTTTTTAAAAATAATCATCACATTTTTTACGCAGATGATTATCAGTTGCATCATGGGAATAAGTCCGTTGAGGAATTAAAAGAATATTATATTAATACTTTAAACAATAAACTCTTTACCGATTCGGAACTTTTGACAGAAGTTAAAAATTATGAGGAATACCGCAGAAAAAGTTATTATATACGTAATTATTGGATAATGCAGTTTGACAGGGTATCTATTTTTTATATTGGAAAGCCAAATGATAAACAACTAGAAGCGGAAGAAAAAATGTTTTATTGTGCTCCTTGTTTTTGTTATGTGCCAAATATAGATATTGTAAATCAGGCAATATATTTTGTAGATCATCTTGAAAAGTCTTTTAATCAGATAAAGGAAGATGAGAATATTTTTCGTGAAATGATAAGCCGTGAATTGTCAAATCATGAAGCCTGTTATACAGGAGATTACACCGATGCGTTAAATGCGCTTGGCCTCATTTTTGAAGACCTGACAAGAACACAACAAAAGATTGTAAAAGAAGAATTAAAAAAACAAATATGCGGTACTTTTGATTGATAAGAATTAAAAAGTATTTAATTGGAGGTATTATTATGAAAAAGTATGAATTAACGGAAGAGACAATAGTAATAGGCGGTAAAACGCTTTTCAGAATAAGAGCGTTAAGATCATTCGGGGATATTAAAGCCGGTGATTTAGGAGGATTTATTGAAAACGAACGTAATTTAAGCCATGAAGGAAACGCTTGGGTTGGAGATAACGCTCAGGTTGGAGATAACGCTGAGGTTAGCGGTTACGCTCGGGTTGGAGGAAACGCTTGGGTTGGAGGAAACGCTTGGGTTAGAGGTTACGCTCGGGTTGTAGGTAACTCTAAGGTTGTCGATAACGCTTGGGTTGGCGGTTACGCTTGGGTTAGTGATAACGCTTGGGTTGGAGATAACGCCCGAATTGGTGGTTACACTGCGATTGAAGATAACGCTCAGGTTAAAGACAAAGCTATTGTTGACGGTAACGCTCGGGTTAGAGGTTACGCTCGAGTTGAAGGAAACGCTCGGGTTGAAGATAACGCTTGGGTTAGCGATAAAGCGTGGGTTGAAGATAACGCTCAGGTTAGCGGTGACGCTTGGGTTGGCGGTAACGCTCGAGTTGTCGGTAACGCTTGGGTTGGAGACAACGCTAAGGTTGGTGGTTGCGCTTGGGTTGGCGATGAAGCGTGGGTTATAGAGAATGCTGTGATCGAAGGAAACGCTAAGGTTGGCGGTGACGCTCTGGTTTGCTATGATGACTGATTAACAGTAATAATGATTATCTTTGTGAAGAGGAGGCACTATTGTGAATACAGAAAAAATTTTAAAGCTTGTAAATGAATTGAAGGGATATCTTATGAAAGATAATGTTGATAGAATAAAAGAAATTGACGCTATTATTTCAAAAAGCTATAAAGAGGTTGAACTATTATATAAAAATATACCGAATGAAACAACGACTCTAGCAATGATTATAGCAGAATGTATTGAGGATATACGCAGAAAAGAATTTAAATCCAGTGAAAAAAATATGGCATCCAGTGGAAAAGACAATATTATAAAAGCAGCTAAGCGCATATTAAAAAATGCGAAAAAGCATCCTAATGAAGGGCTGCATTATATGTTGCAAAATGACGGTAATTATTATATCTCCGATGGTTATAGGGCAGTCAAGTTTACTGAAAAATTGCCTTTTGAGCCTATACCGGAAAATTTAGAAAATTCGGGTTTGGCTATGACGCTCAAAAGCTTTTTCCTTAATAGTTTAAAGAATTACTTAGAATTGGATCCGATAGACATTTCAGAAGTAAAGGTATACATAAAGACAGAAAAGGCTAAACGTAAGAAAGAAATTGTATGGGATTTTGGCGAAGGAAAGCCTGCTGTTAATGCGCAATACCTTATTGATATAATGGAGTGTTTTTCCGAAAAGGTTAATGCATATTACATTTCAGAAAATAAACCCATATATTTTGTTTCGAAAAACAAAAAAACAGAAGCAGTGTTAATGCCAGTAAGAAAACCAAATAAACAATAAATTTGAAGGGGATTAAGTTATGAGTTATAAAATTATAGATAGGGCGATTATGCCAGACGGGACAGAAATCTATCTTGAAGATTGGAGCAAAAGTAATTCGCAAGAATACCCTGACGTACACGGAATGACTATTGGAGCATACCCGATTGCACGGCGTACTAGTAAAGGAGGTTTCATTCGAGGTGGAGAAAGATTCAGACTTACCATTGCCATGAATAGTTATTCGGGATATTCAAATGACATGGTAAAAGCTGATTATAAAGCCTTAAAGAGAGGAAAGAAGAAACTTGAAGATTTAGCGGAACATTTCTGGGATGGTGATAAAGATGCTTGGCTTCTTGGAATGAATGCTGAGGGTATTACATAAATAATATTTATAAAAATGAAAAATATAATTTTTATTGGTATGAAAATAATAGAGGATTATTCATGTTTTGCGAGTTGTGACCGTAAAAATGAATAGAAAGATTCAACATTATGCAATTGAAGATAATCGGTTAAAACCTAATGGAATGTTAGCAAATGGTTTTTTTGAATATATAAAACGAAGCAGAATATGCTAATATACATTATTTAGATTAATGGAGAATTAATATGAAATTTACATATGAAGAGTCAAAATTACTTTGGGCTGCCTGTATGAAGTATGGAAATATTTTGACTGAAATGGCAACAAGGTTTTCACATGAAACTGATATTTCCGATTTAATAATAGATAGGGCTTGTCAAGTATTTGATCTTGCAAGAAAAATTACTATGGTTGGAGAATTTGAATCGGAGGTAAAATGATGATGTTTTTAGGATTAACAAGTTTATTGATAGGAGTTTTAATAGCTATGGTTGAAAAAATAAAATTTTCATGCGAACATAGCAAGTATATAAAATCAGGGAAAGGTATTGAAAATTCGAAAATGATTCAAAGCAAGAACAATAAAAAATATATCTAATAATGGTCGTGAGTTCTCTCGCGACCTGAATCTTATATAGCGACAATCATTTTCAAATAAAACGGAGGAACAAATAATGAATATGCAGCAGAACAAAAGAGAGAAGATAAAGTATTTTATAATTCAAAAAATCATGGGGATTGGTTTAATTATTCTTGCAATAATAAGCTGTAAAGTATTGGAGGATGGAACTGCGTCAATATTATTAATTCCCATTGGCATATATACCATTTTAACTAAAAAGATGGTAATTACAAATACATATTACTTTAATTTGAAGGAGTAATTTAAAAATGAAAAATATAAAACCTATAATTTTTTTAATGTATAAATCGGCTATTGAAGAGAAAAGAATAAAAGAATTTTTAATTTCAATGAATGGCTTAAAATTAAAATTGATCTATGCGGTGAGCTCTAACAAAATAACTGTGCCTGAAGTAATAAGTTTGTTAGAATACATTGCAAATATAGAAAGTAGAATTTATAATAGCAATAGAGCATTGGCAAGAAGTTTTATTGAGGATATAATAAATTTTAAGGATAGTAACCAGGCAAAAATAAAAAGATAGTTCTAAAAATAATTATTAAAAATTAGGAGGTTGGCAATTATGTTAACAGTTTGTAATACAACTAATAACCGAAACTCATGTCACATAATTAATTTGTTGGATATGAAAGGCGAATTGGAATTTGAACAGATGAAATCATCTGAAATTACAGCTTGTTTTGATAAAATGATAGATGATTTTAAAAACGACAAAGAAAAAGGTATGAATTGCTTTCCGGAGGAAATTTACAATAACATGTTAGATTATTGCTTGAGTAACGGCGAAATTCGAAATGCTATGTTGCTTGTTTGTATGGCTAACTGGGGAATGAGATTTAGCGATCTTGTGAGAGTACGTTTTGGACATCTCTTTGATGAAAAGACTGGAAAAATGATGGATAGCTTTGCTTTACCAAACGGTGAAAAGAAAACAGGGAAAGAAGTAATTTATTATAATAATACTGCTACAAAAAGAATTATTAGTTTGTATTTAAAACAACCTTGCAATAGTAGAAAAACTCGCTTAGATTTCCTTTTTACAAGTGAAAGCTATAATTCACCTAAAGCAAGCGTTAAAGATTTAGAGTCTGATGATTTATATAATTTCAGCATTGAAAATACTCAGAGGGAATTGAATAAAATTCTTGAAAAAGAAAATCAATTGTTAAATACACTTATTGAGGAGAAAATTTCTGAAAAGAACTATGCGATTATGAAAGAAATGATTTATAAAGAAAAAGTAAAGTTAGAGCAAGAAATTATTAATTTGAGGGATAAAAAGAAAAATTATATAAGCAATACTCCTAATGCTGAGAATATATATATACAAGTACCAATATCGCATCAAGCCGGAGAGGATATAATTAAAAACACGTTAAAAAAAATAAGAGTGGTTCCACGAAATTGTAAAAGTATGACTGGAATACAAACCACTAATAAAAAATATAATACTCATTCTTTGAGAAAATTTTTTGGCGAAAGATTTATTTTTACCGGCGAAAAGTTAAAAGAAAGTGGAGAATTACATTTTGATAGCAATATTCTTAATTTGCTTGTAGAAAAATTTATGCATAGCAGCAGTCGGGTAACGTCTCACTACACGGACATTCAAAAAAAAGCATTTCAAACAATATGTCAAAATTTAAATATTGGATTAGAAGTTATAAATACTTATATGTGGGGTAAAGCAAATGAAATTAGACGATTATATTAAATCCCATATCAATGAAATTGAAAAAATTCCAATGAAAGATATAATTATTACTTCGAGAGTACATTTAAAAGGTAAATTTGAACGTAGTAATCAACCCAGCGAAGATTTAATCATTGTTGTTAAAAAGATGAAGTTACAAAATAAATATGCATTGGTAGTTGGATGGCATAATTTTATAGAAGCTTCAGAAAGAAAACTTGAGGAAATCAAATGTATTGTTCAAATGGATAATAGGTGGAGTTTTAGAAAACGAAATTTAAGACGATGTATAGATATAGATATGATAGAAATTCCAAATTCATGGAGTACAACCAAGCCTAAAAAACAAAAAGTTCAAAATAAGATTAATTTTTATAATACTTATGGGTTTTTCAAGGATGAAATCGTTTTGGATAATAATGGCGTATTGATAGATGGCTATGCAACATATATTTCTGCTAAAAAGTTAGGAATTAATAAAGTGCCTATTATTCAATCAAGACAATAGAAAAGAGTAATAGATGAAATCCTTGCAGTTATAAAATTAAATAATTTGTATGAAAACCATGTAGTGGAGATACGGGAATGTGTTTAAAACAAAAAAATATCTAAGGTTTTATATTTTGCTATTTACTTATGTTAAAAACTGTGATAAAATAAGTATAATAATTATAAAAGAGGTAATCACATGCAAAAGTATAGAGCTTTCAAAGATTCATGGTCTGTAAATTCATTTAAGAAACGTTATGAAAAAGGAGAAATTAATTTTGATAATTATATTCAAAGGGGTCTTGTTTGGAGCAAGAAAATGAGTTCTTTATATATCCATAGTTTATTATATGATATATTAATTTATCAAAAGCCGTTTCTTATTAGTAAGAAAAATAGTGGATGGGATGTGCTTGACGGTAAGCAGAGAGGTACGAGCCTTATTAAGTATATTAACAATGAATATGCTCTTACTGGGTTGCAAAAAGAGCCTACAATATTGTTGCATGGCAATCCGTATGGTATTAACGGAAAATATTTTAAACAGCTTGATGATGAATTACAAATGAAAATACTCGATTTTCAAATAGATATGGCAGTGCTTGAAGAAGCGTCTATGGAAATGGAAGCGTTATTTTTTAATCGTTCGAATGGCGGTAAGGCTATGGCCAAAATTGACTTGGCAAGAAGTAAGAACAAATCAATTGCTACTGTTAAAGAAATCGCAAATCATGAATTATTTAAGGTTATGTTTTCAGAAAGCATGTTAATCAAACTTCCCCAAGATGAAATCATTGTTAAGACATGGCAAGCACTTAATGAAACCGATCCTGATTATTCATCTAAACATTTTAATGATTTGATGGAAGATCTGGAAATGACTGAAGATGATAAACAACAAATAGTAACTATTTATGATAAGATTTTGGAAGCGTATAAATATGTTTTAATTTCTGATAAAGACATAGCAGTGTTAATGATGAAAAAAACTCATTTTTTAAGCTATATTTCTTTTGTTAATCATTTCGATTCAATAAGTAGCTTTGCAAAGTGGATAATATATTTTTACAAAAATATGCCGACAGAATATCTTGAAGCAAGTAATAAGCAAACAACAAGCTTAAAAAATATAAACAGGCGTTTAGATATTATAAAACGTTCCGTGGAAGGATATATTAATAATTAAAATGAGTACCCATAGAAAAACTATGGGTACTCATTTTAATATATGGTTTATCTATATAAATTTTTGTTAACATTTGTTAATGACTTATTTATTTTGTAATATTTTACCATATATTAGAGTATGAAACGCATATTTTGTAACCGTTTTGTAATTGGATTACTGAATTATATCAGTATTTGCAACTCGTTCCAAAACTATTGCATTTTCAGAAACCATGAGTATAATAATACTTGTAATCGCGATTTAAAAAAACAAAAAGGAGAAACCAAAGAAAACTTAATATCAATCAAATAGTGTGAGGTTATGTTGAGCGTTTTAATTCTATATCAATAATTTTATCAACAACTTCCTTACTTATATTATCAAGTTTTCTGTAACCCATAAGAAGGTTAATTTCTTTTATATTTTTAGCACTTCTTTCTTCTGACCCAATATTAATAAAATCATCCTGAAATAAATAGTTAGCATCTGTTTTTAAAAGTTCAAATAGTTTGGTCATGTTTTCAATTTTAGGATAACTGGCATCTGATTCGTAATTTCCTATAGCGCCTTTGGATACACCTAATAACTTAGCAAGCTCTTCCTGAGTTAACCCTACTTTTTCTCTGCATTCTTTAATTCGTTTTCCGATAGACATATTATAATTATCACCTCATTGATAATTATACAATAAAAAAATGACATGGTCAATATAGGAATAAAGTTCTGCTGAGATGTATGTTAATATTCACAAAATTACTGTATTAAATTTGTGCACAATTTTCTCAGTATTTCTTTACTTTTATATTGACTTCCAATTAATACTGTGATAAAATTAAGATACCTTCAGAAATACTGAGAATCTTAAAAGAAAGGATAAAAAACATGAATACTGTAATTGATAATCTAAAATCCATTATTAAATCAAATGGGTTAAAACAAAAATACGTTGCTGAAAAAATTGGATTTACTCCTCAAAATTTTAGCAATATGCTTAATGGTCGTAAACGCTTTGAAATTGAAAATGTGATTAATATTTGTAATACTTTAGGTATTACTCCAAATGAATTATTTGGATTCAATGATAATCAATCAACGGCAAAGTAATTTAAATACATATTTAGTATATAGCAAATTTTGGTGAATGGCAAGGTTTTGACAGATATTTCATACAAATTAATAAAAATAAACTATATCTTTTAGTTATTTTTACCTATTAGGAGGATTAGTTATGGCAAAGAAAATGAACAACAACACTTTTGAATTTAAAGGAATCTCTTATACTCTTACAAATAGAGTTAGAGATAAATCAGAAGTCAGAGACGTTGTGTATAGTATTGAATCATATGTTAAGGCGGTAGACGAAGGGAAAATCTGTCGAGATCCGCTTATTCAGAGAACAGATGATCAATGGTCAAGAAAACAAAGATCAAAGTTTATTGAAGCCATATTAAGAGATCGTCCAATAGGAAGTATTACAACGGCTAAAGGTCGAGCTGAAAGCCGAAATTATAGAATTACATCTTTAATTGACGGACTACAGAGAACTACTGCAATTGTCGACTATGTTCATGACAGATTTGCGCTTGACAAAAAAGCACAGCCTATATTATGTAAATTTGAAGATAGCGAAGGAAATGAAATTGAAGAATATCTTGAGATATCAGGTAAGAGATTTTCACAACTTCCAGACGCTATTAAAGATTTCTTTAATTCATATACAATCATTACTTATTTGTACGAAAACTTTTCTGATGATGAACTTGACGACATTGTTTATTGTATGAATAACGGAAAGACGCCTACATCATATCAAAAGATTCGTTTTTTACTAGGATCAGAAAATATGCGATATCTACAGCCTATATGCGATAGTACGCTTTGGGAAGATAATAGAAATTGTAAGGCAAAGAATGATAGTATTCTATGTTGTGTGATTCGCACATTAATGATGTTATCTAATTATAATTATACTAATCTAGGTTCTGCTCAAATGACAAGATTTGTTGAAAGTGATTATTCGGATTATGTTAAAATATCAACGGTCAAGGAATTAAATGATCTTGTTGAGCAGCTTGCAGAAATAAAATATCAAATGACAGACGAGGAAGTTACAAGGCTCGACGCATGTAGTATACCACATTTAATTTTAAATTTGAAAAAATTTAATGCTATGGAAAATTTAGAGGGAATAACATATATAGATTTTCTACGCAAATTTTGGAACAGTGAAGATTTTGCTTCGTATACAGAATATTGCGAAACCAAAGGAAGTGGAGCTTCTCAATATTCAATAGAAAGTATTGATGCAAGACAATATATAATCGATGATTTTCTTGATGAAATTTTTGACAAAACAGATAAAACAAATAAGGACGGAGTTAATGAATATGAGTCAAATAAAAAATCAATTACAGAAGAAGCAAGAGCAGAAAGAAATTGCGAAACAGACAATTATTTTAAGGTCAATACTGGAAAAACAGACTTTAACGATAAATCTATGCAGACAGATGGTAGAGATTGCGGAGAGGCAAGCGATTTTAGACAAAAACAAAAAGAAATTGGAAACAACATACCGAGACATCAGTCGGAACCTGAATCTGCCTAATCGTGCTGTCAAAGATAGTAAAACTATATTAACGTGTTACGACAGACTTGTTAAAAATGACATAAATAAAAAGTGTGTAGACAAAGTTCTTGCTGAAAAGTCTATATCTCATGCAACTAAAGTTATAAGTTCGTTAAATTATTGTTTAGATAACGATAAGCTATTGTATCTAGATGGAAAGATTTCAGCTTCAGAATTACATAATAGACGTAAGTCTAATATTGTAATAAACGGCGATCAATCTCTTGATAAGCGAGCGAAGCGTTTAAAGGATGATTCAGATATACCTTTAACATTTGCAATGATTAAAGGTATGTTTAAAAATGAAACTTATGCTTATCTTGAATCAATTTGTACTTATACTGATATGGTAGAACAAGTTTCGGATAATAAATATGATATTACTGAAACAATCAAAGAGATTATTCTTGCTCGCAATGCCATTGATAAGGCAATTACTTCCTTAAAGGAAGCAATAATAAATAAGTCTAATATTACTATGGAGGAAAATTATGAATACCAAAAACAAAATGAAAGATGAAACTGTAAGAGAATATCTTGCAAGGATTGACAGGAATAAACGGTTATCAATAGGATGTTCTTGGACTACAAGAAAAATCAATTCGTCGCAGCTTAAAAGCAAACAGGACTATCAAAGAAAGATAAATAAAAATTTCATTGCTGAAGCTGTTGCTCATTTTGATCCTAACGATGTTGATCCAGTACATGTTTCGTATAGGGATGGAAGATATTATGTTATTGACGGACAACATACAATTCTCATTCTCGAAGAAATTAACGATGGCAAACCAATTGATATAGATTGTATTGTACATAAGGGAATGACTTATATCGACGAAGCCAAATATTATGTAAGACAGTACGAGAAAAAACACCGGCATTCTTATAATGAAATGAGCGTTGCTTCTTATGAGGCGGGAGATAAATTATTAAGTGAGCTTGCCCAAAGGGTTAGAGATGTCGGAGGTAGATTCCCATATGATAAGACTACTAAAAAAGGCGTAAAGATTTGTGCAATAAAAAAGATTACATCTCTGTATAAAAAAGACGCAGATAATACAATACTTGCTATTAAATGTTTAATTGAGGCGTATCAAGGCAGAGAAAAATCTATTCCGGCAGAAATAATTGCAGGTACAATGGAATTTTTGCAGTTGTATGGCGATACAGTTCTTGTTGCACGGCTTGTTGAGGCTTTGAGTAAATATAACCCTCAACTGCTTATAAATACAGCTAAAAATTTAAAAATGAGATATCCTATTAATTGGACTGAAACCTTACGCGACAAATATAATGAAATGTCAAAAAAGGGTAAAATCAAGCCTAAATATTCAATCTAATTAATAAAGGAGAATTCGAATGACAATAAATGATATTATAAACAAAGAAAGTCAATATGAATTATCTCTGATTAATGTAGATTATATAAATTTTGAATTGTCCGAAATAAAAAAAGATGGTATGGTTTATCTGGCGCTTGATAAAGACAAGATACCAAAATCTTTTGTAGAGTTTAATTCCGATAATTTGATATTGGAAAATTTATCAAACGTTGATTATTGTTACATTGTGTTTAATCCTTTAAAAAATAGATGTGAAGAATTGATTGTTGAACAACATGCGATTGTATACAAGTTTGATTATATTTCTATTATGTACTTTTTAGAAATGTTAAGTGTTTCTGAATATGAACGGTACAAAAAAATCCATAATATTTTTAATGAAAATATTATGGATTGGATTAAATCAAAACTAAGAGCTAGAATGATGAATTTATCAGGTGATTTTATTAAAGACGCAATTAAGGAAGATACATACTTTCAAGTTAGAAAGAACAATAACAGTAAAGACGTTTATTATATAATTTACCGTTGGTGGGAAAAGGGCATAGATAAAGACATATCCTTTATAGACATAATTAATGATGGAACTTTGTTTGTTGGAGAAAATGACTGATTTAATAGTAGCTAAAATACATATCTGCATTGTAAATTTGTATGATATATACTTAAATATGTAGATATGTATTAGCCTACATTTAAAAGATATTAAAATAAAATGTGTAGAATAAGAAGAAAGGAGATAAATATGAATACAATTACAATGATGCAATCGGTTAAAGTTAAAACAAAACCTGATATTGTAGAAATTAAATGGGGAGACATATGTTATGTTGATTTTGGACAGAATTTCGGTTCCGAGCAAAATGGTATAAGGCCTGCGCTTATAATCCAAAATGACAAAGGGAATACCTATTCATCAACAACAATTGTAGCTTCAATTACATCTCAAGGCAAAAAATATCTTCCTACACATGTAATAATTCATCCACAGGAAAGTGGGTTAAATAAAGTTTCCACAGTAATGTTTGAACAGATAAGAACTATCGATAAGAAACGCATTATATCAAAAGTTGGACATATAGACGCTTCTTTGTTAATTGAAAGCATAAAAAAATCCTTGACAATTTCGTTTGGAATGTTATAATAATAGTAATATTCAAACAAATAATTAAAAAGGTGGATTCAAATGGTTTTATATCTTGAAGAATTTAAGAAACAGGAGCCTAAAAAGGGAAAAATGCTTAATTACTATGATAAACTTCCTGAATATCTTCATGATATGTCGGTATCGGAAATTTTAAAACATATTAATCGCAATGGTGTTAGAACAGCTTATATGCAAAAGTCTTCAATTTTAAATTATTTTATTTGGTTGCATAAAGAGTATGGGATAGACCTAGTTCATAAGAATTATGAATTACAACAGGAGTTGAATCGCGATAGTAAAACTTTTGTGGGATTTTATAATCTTAATAGTTTAAAAAAGGCGATCAATGAGGGATTAATAAAGGCAGAAGGCGAAAACGCTGCAACCTTACCAGATTATAGTGGACTTATAGCTATTTTTTATCTTGAATGGTATGGAATTCTACCCGAATCTGCTATATCAATAAGATTAACGGATGTTAGCGATAATGGTAATAGGATTTTTGTCCCAGATGAAAATAGAACCATTGAAATAAAAGATAACGAAATAGCCAATTATTTTTCAGATTACAAACAAAAAACGGGGTTTATACGTTTCAAAAATAGTAATAGGGAAACTCCTTATACACAAACAACGTTTTATAGGAATACCTCAAATAGAGGTGAAAGAATTAATGAAAAAACCATTTATAATATTCGACGTCATTTCATAATAAATAGCGGCGATGAACGATTTTCAAAAAAAAGAATTTATTATTCTGGAAGATATTTTGAAATGTTTGAAACAGAGTCCAAATTAGGGTTTAGTTTTACATCTACTAATAAGGAATCTTCAGAAATGATATGTAAGATTTTTAATTCTGATTTATCGTTACCTGTAATTTGTACAATATTGAGAGAATATAAGATTTATCGAAAAAATTATTTAGAAATTTTATAATGAGACGATTGTCGTCTCTTACATAAATAAAAGTAAATTACATTAAATGTTGTGTTCATATTTAAAAATTAAAAGTAAATTACATAAAATTAACCATCATATCGTTTAGTGGCTTAATTTATATGATTTTTAAAACGTTATTAGGGCGAAAGCCTTTTATATAAATTTAATTTTATTTACAGTATAACTACTGTTTACATAAATATTTTATCTAAGGGAGCAGAATAATGTATAATAAATTAGCAGTTTTTAAAAAAGAACTTGCCAAAGTTGAAAATCTCACAATCAGGAAATTTGCAGAGAAGGTTATATCTAATATTCCAGATTATTTTTTTGAAATTGCTGCAAGCTCGACAGGAAAGTATCATCCGTCATACGCATTGGGTGATGGTGGGCTTGTAAGACATACAAAGGCAGCGGTCAGTATTGCAATTGATTTAATGAATCTCGAACATAACGCAAAACTGTACAATTCTGACGAGAGAGATTGTATTATTGTATCTTTAATTTGTCATGACGGATGGAAGCATGGCGATATGTTTAGTCCATACACAATAGCAAATCATCCTGTAGTAGCTGCTGAGCACGTTATTGAACTTGCAGATGAGGAAGAAAAACAATTTGCAAAAGTAATTGCAGACAATATTAGAAGTCATATGGGTGAGTGGAATACCAATTACAAATCAAAAGAGACGATTATGCCCAAGCCACAAACACACTCTGAAATATTTGTACACGAATGTGATTATCTTGCAAGTAGAAAATATCTGATATGTGAGTTTTCGGATTATTATCAACCACAAAATTTTGTATTAAAAGAAAAGACCGATGTTAAAAAGAAAATTGACGAACTTATTGTACTGTGCAAAGACAAAATTGCCAAAGGTATAGACAGAAATGAAATATATAGGATTATTGCCGAAAAAAATGGAGGTAAGAAAAATCCTAATACTATAACAGACATTTCAACGATAAATGAAATTACCGATATTATCATCGGATTAAAGGAGAATAATTAATGGAAAAAACGGTTTTTCAGACATTAAGTGAGATAGATATAACTTCTAAAATAAAGAAGAAAAACAAAATGGATTATCTCCCGTGGTCGAGCGCATGGGATTTCATAAAGAATACATACCCCAATGCTGCATATCGTATTGTAAAAACAGAAAACGGTTGTATTTATCATAACGACGGAAAGACCTGCTGGGTAGAAACAGAAGTTACTATTGAGGATGAGATTCAAACAGAAGTACTTCCGGTCCTTGATTACCGCAACCAAGCAATTGGTCTTGACAAGGTCACATCTTCTGATGTCAACAAGTCAATTAAGCGTTGTCTTGTTAAAAACCTTGCCCTTTTCGGACTTGGACTTTCTCTTTGGAATGGCGAAGAACTTTCTGACAATGCCAAGAAAAAGAAAGCAGATGTTGATGAAGCTCTAAGGAATGTTCAAAAAAATATTATAAACATCCTTAAAAACAAGGTTGACGAGGGATGCGATAAGGCCAAATTGTTTGTATATGTGGAAAACCTTATTGGAAGTAAGAATCCAAGCAATGTCAAAGATATAGAAAAATTAAATAAATCTCTTGAAATCATTAAGGCAGTAACGCCTAAAACACTTGAAAATTAAATTATAGAAAGAGGTAAGATTTTATGGCAATTAATAACGTAGTATTGGTAGGTAGGCTTACAAAAGATATTGAACTAAAAATAGCAGGAGAATCGTCAGTTACTAATTTCACTCTTGCAGTAGATAAGCCTTATAACAAAGAGAATAAACATCCGGAAGCAAACTGGATTGACTGTGTCGCATGGGGAAAGACCGCCGAGTTTCTTGAAAAGTATTTTTCTAAAGGAAACAAAGTTGGCATTACAGGTTCCCTTCAAACTCGCACGTATGAAAATAAAGACGGAATAAAAATCAAAGTAACAGAGGTCAGTGTCGCTACGGCGGATTTTGTAGAAAATAAGGTAAATGCACAAGTATCTAAAAACCAATGCCTCAAAGAATCATTGAATAATGAAAAAATAGAAACCTCTATAAATGACGATGAAGATGATCCGTTCTAAGGAGACATCAAATGTACGATAGAATACTTGACAATATGACGTGGAGTTTTTCGAGGGTAAACAATTACTGTACCTGTCCACACGTATTTAAATTATTGTATATTGACAAAAAGCCCCAAATAAACAACGCTTTTGCTGAATTCGGCAGATTTGTTCATTCGCTCTTAGAGTTGTACTTTAAGGGAAAAGTAGAGTTTTTTGAACTTAGTCAAATATATGAGGACGAATATAATTTAAATGTCTTACATGAGTTTCCGGAGTTCGAATTTTGTAATCTTGCAAAAAATTACTATGAGGGAGGAATTAATTATTTAAATTCCTTTGAAGGGATCGATGACAATTTACAGGTTGTAGGGGTAGAGCAAAAAGTCAATTTAACTATAAATGGACGTCCGTTTGTAGGATATATAGATCTTATATTACAGGATAAAACGGATGGGAAATACATAATTATCGATCATAAAAGTAAAAGTAAGTTTAAGAGCAAAAAAGAGCGAGAACATTATTTCTTTCAACTCTATCTATACTCTCTTTATATAAAAGACACTTTTGGTGAATATCCTAAAGAATTGCGATTTAATATGTTTCGTATTGGAAAATTAGAGATAGAACAATTTGATAGTAAAAAACTTAAGAAAGCCTTAAATTGGTTTAATTTTACGATAGATTTAATATATTTTGACACCGAATTTATTAAAATGAAGAACCAATTTTATTGTGAAAATTTATGCAGTGTTAGGGATGTTTGCAAGAAAGGAGAGTGATTATTTGTTTATTGACAAGAATAAGGTCGCAGAAGCAAAAGAAAAACTTGGAGATAACAATGCAGATATCATTGCTAATGAGCTTAAATTAGAAAATTATGATGCCAAAAATAAGAAAGCCTGTTGTCCATATCATAGCGAGGACACTCCAAGTTTTATTTACAATAAAAATAATCACAATTTTCATTGCTTTGGCTGTCAAAAAAACGTTGATATTATTGATGTTTTTATGGAAAAGGGCGCAACATATATTGAGGCAGCCGAAAAATTGTTCGATTTGGCCGATATGCCACATAGTTTCGGAGAAAGAAACGTTAAAACCAAAATACCTTATCGTTATCCGAAACCAGTAGAGTGCAAAGACAAAAGTAAGGTTTATAATTATTTTAAAACAAGGGGAATATCAAAAAAAACCCTTGATTACTGCGATGTAAGACAAGATGAGAATGGGAACGCCGTTTTTAATTATTATGATACTAACGATGTACTGACTATGGTTAAATATAGACCTTCTCGTAAAATAAATAGGGGAGAAAACAAGACGTGGTGTCAGAAAGGAGCTGACACCTCTCCTTTGTTATTTAATATGAACAGAATTAACACCTCAAAACCCTTATTGATTACCGAAGGAGAAGCTGACACTATGACTGCTATTGAAAGCGGGTACGCAAATTCGGTTTCTGTTCCTTTGGGCGCAGGTAACTTCCATTGGATTGAAGAATGTTGGGAATGGCTAGAGCAATTTGATAACATCATAATTTGTTCCGACAATGATGATTCGGGAATAAAAATGCAAAAAGAGGTTATATTCAGGCTTGGTTCTTGGAGGTGTAGTGTAGTTGATATTCCGTTATTTTTTAAAAAAGAAGGTGGAGTAAAGGTTAAAGTTAAAGACCTAAACGAGGTACTTTACTATTGGGGAAGAGAAAAGGTTATTGAATTAATTTTAAACGCTAAGGAAACTCCGGTGGACAGCGTCTCTGATTATTCTAGTATTAAAAATATAGACCTTGATAATATTGATGGTATTTATACCGGATTCAAAGACATAGACAGGAAACTTATGAAGTTATTTTATGGATCGTTTAATATAGTAACAGGTGTAAATGGAAGTGGCAAAAGTTCATTTTTATCTCAAATTATATGTCAGTCACTAGAGCAAAACAAAAACGTATGGATGTATTCGGGGGAATTACCTAATTTCCAAAGCAAAAACTGGATCAATTATATATTAGCTGGACAACGGAATTTAGTTATGAAACAGGTAAATGATATGCGATTCTGGAAAGTAACTACGCAAGCGCAAAATCAAATGGATAAATACTATAAAGGTAAGCTTTACATATATAAGGATGGATATTCTCATAAAGTCCCCGATTTATTACAATCAATTATTGATTCAATTAGAAAATATGGCGCAAAGCTTATAATAATTGACAACCTCACATCTATAAATCTCGAGTCAAATGAAAATAATAAATACAGCAAACAAGAAGAATTTGTAATCCAATGTATTGATATTGCAAAAAAATACAATGTTACAGTTGTGCTTGTATGTCATCCACATAAAATCGAAACCATGCGAAGACTTTCTAAGATGGATGTACAAGGTATTTCAGCTATAATTGATCTAGCGCATAGAATTATCAGTTTGTATAGAGTAACATCTGATGAGAAGCAGGGTAAACCAAAGCGAAACGGCAAAGGATGGGATAAAGAGCCTATAAAATATGATGTATTGGTTGATATTTTAAAAGACCGTATGTTGGGGTTTGAGGGGAGTACTTTTGGTCTATATTATGACAGACCTTCAAGGAGATTTTTTACTAGTGAATCTGATCTAGATTATAGATACTCATGGGATAGAAACGAATATACAACATCATTACCGTTTCCTCCTCCTCAATTGTCTGTAAACAATAAAGAAAATGAAATATTTGGAAATCCACAAGTATGACAGAGAGGAATAATATGGTACATACTCACTTACACTCAATGTTTTCATTAAGGGACAGTATTATTCGTCCTGAAGAATTAGTGATGAGAATTAAGGAAATTGGGCAAACATCGGTAGCAGTGACCGATCATGGTACTTCGTTGGGAGGCGTGAGTATTTATCAGCTTCTCAAAGAAAACGGAATTAAATATATTCATGGCTGTGAGATGTATATTTGTGATGATTTATCTGTAAAAGACAAAGACAGCAGATATTATCATATAGTAGTTCTTTGCAAAAATGAGATAGGAAGAATTAACTTGAATAGGCTTATAAGTGAATCAGGTAAGCCTGAAAACTTTTACTATAAACCAAGAATTGATTTTGACCTTTTGCACAAACATAAAGACGGATTGTTAATTACAAGTGCCTGTATGGCAAGCGAAATAGGAAAGTGCATTCTTAACGATTATACAAAGGCCAAATCTATAGCAGAAAAGTATTTAAGTGAGTTTGGCGAAGACTATTATCTTGAAATTCAGTCACACAGAGATAGTATGCAGGTTGAAATTAACAAAGCAACCGTAAAACTTGGCAAAGAATTAAATATTCCTTTGGTAGTTACCTGTGATGCTCATTATGTTTATGAGAGTGATAAAAAATACCAAAACAAATATGCATTTGGCGGAAATTATAAAGAGGATGGGGAATCTTATATAGATTGTTTTGTTCAGTCAGAAGAAGAAGTGAGAAATAGAATTTCCTATTTACCTTCAGATATTGTCGATGCTGCGATTCATAATACAGACGTAATAGCCGATAAGTGTAACGTAGTGATGCCAATTTCAGCGCCGATTATGCCTAAAGTATCTATCCCTAATGGTTATAAAGATAATGCAGAATGGCTTGTTAAGATTTGCAAACAAGGCGCAAGAGAAAAGTTGAATTTTGATTTTGATACTTATGAAATTGTAGACACGTCCAGAACTATTGATATTTATGATGATAACACAGGGGAATTTGTTAAAAAGGCACCGTTTATTATAACTAACGAAGAAAAAAAGATATATACTGAGCGATTTTATTATGAATTAGACAAACTAGTGAGAATGGGGTTTGTAGATTATATTTTATTAGTTCACTCTTATTCTAACATAGGTAAAAGACGGGGAATAGCTCGTGGCAGCGGTGGAGGATCATTAATAAATTACCTTACAAACATTACAAATATTGATCCTATTGTGCATGGACTTTACTTCGAAAGATTCATTGACGTCAGTGCATTAGATTTACTTGAAAAGGGAGAAATAACGGCAAAAGAATTGAAAGTACCCGATATAGATCTTGACTTTAGCAACGAAAGTTGTTCTGATGTTCTTCGTTGGATGTATGAGCAATATGGGGAAAATAGGGTTGCTTCTATCGGCAAATTTGGAACAAACAAAACAAAAGGAACTATTAGAGACATGTGTAAGGTACTTGGTATTTCTTTAGAGGAAGCGGATAGGATTGCAAAATCATTTGATAATTATGAATTAGATGAGATTTTTTCCATGATTAATGGAGATATACCGAAGGAAAATGCAGCATTGGATGCTATAAAATATGTTGGTTTGTATAGCGAGTTATTTGATTATGTAAAAAAACTTAATGGACTTCCAAAATCTTTTGGACTACATGCTTGTGGTAAAATCATTTCAACAAGAAATCTTGATGAATTTCTTCCTTCGTGCTACGATTCGACCGGTGTAAGATTCTTACAAGGCGATATGCATGACATTGAGGAAGTTGGTCTTGTAAAGGTTGATATACTTGGATTAAGAACTCTCGATCAGGAATATGATACCCTTGAAATGAGTAACGAAAGTAAAGACTTCCTTGATCCAAAGCAGAATTACAACGATAAAAAAGTTCTTGATATTTTTAGAAACGGTGACACAGTGGGTATTTTTCAATTTTCTTCTCATGGAATGAAACAGACATTAAAGAAAATGAATATTAGCGGTATTGATGATTTGTCAATAGCAAATGCCTTATTTAGGCCTGGGTCAATGAGGTATATTGATAATTTCTGCAAAAGAAGAAACGGAGAAGAATCTTTTGAATATTTGCACCCTGACCTTGAACCAATTCTTAAAAATACTTATGGGATAATAGTTTTTCAAGAACAATTGATTGAGATAGGCAGACTTGCTAAAATACACAATCCAGATCTTCTGCGAAAAGCCACCGGCAAAAAAAATCCCAAATTGCTTGCTCAAGTAAAACCGGAACTTGAAGAAAAATTAAAAAAACGTGGTTGGACACAAAATCAGTTTGATACTTTGTGGAATCAAATGCTTGAATTCGCTAAGTATAGTTTTAATAAATCTCATGCGGCTGCGTATGCTATTATAGCCTACATGACCGCAAAACAAAAAGCATATTATCCAGCGGAGTTTTATGCCGGATTATGTAACTCTTATATAGGAAAGAGCAGCTTTGTAAAGGATAATGCAGATGAGATAATTACAGACCTTGAAGATCATGGTATAAAAATCGAGGCATTCAATTTCCGCAATGATCATCGCAGATGCTCTGTAAGGGACGGTAACGTTATTTATGGTATACCTCTAATTAAAGATTGTTCAGTTGCTTCGGCAGAGATTATGTATAAATGTTCTTCTAAGTATTATGCAAATTTTATTGATTTGATTGAAGACCTAATAGGTGGGGGAGTTTCCAGAAATCAAATTGATATTTTTATTAAACTCGGATTTTTTTCAGAATTTGGAAATTCTCGGCAACTTTTGAAAATAATTTGGATTTACGAATTTTTCAATAATGGTCAAGCAAGAACAGTCAAGAAGAATAAAATAAACAACAAAGACATAGAGATGATTTTAAAGAAATATTGTCAGGAAAGTGAAAGTCAGTATACTATAACAAATGAAAAGATAAAAAATACAAAAAAATTAATACGACTTATAAATAAGAAGATCAAAATTGGCGAATCCGAAGATAAATATTCTAAAGTTTTAGATGAATATAAAGAGATTGTTGTCGGTGAGCATAAATCAATAATGAAAAATATATTAAATGATTGTGTGGGTTATCTTGTTACGCCCATATTGAGTGATTTTTCATTTAAAGAAAAAATAGCAGATCATAAACAGTATCTTGGGTACATCAATTTGACAACAAACAAAGAAGTTGACCGCAGAAAGTTATTGATTAAAAAGTTAGTACCTTTAATAAATAAAACATCAGGTTTAATCTGGGCTTATGCTATTTTTACAAAATCTATTGGATCAGGCAAATCATCAAGATTGACAGTTAAAGCAAATGTATACAATAGTGATCCGATCAATGAAATGGATATTGTATATGCTACAACAGTTTCAAAAAACAAATCAGGGTATTGGTATCTTTTAGATTACTACAAATTATTTTAAAATAAAAAAATAAAAGATCCTAATATAAAAGTAAAACTATAAAATTTGAGTTGAAATATATTCATCGTATGGTATAATTAATGTATAAATATTGCTTTAAAAGTAAAGTTCTAAAATAAGGAGTTGGATATGGAACAGGTTAAAAAAATTTTTACTCAGTTACAATCAACTAATTCTAAGCTTAACAAGCAAAAAATAATATGGAGAAATAAAAATAACGAACTATTTAAAGACACTTTAATTTTTTATTTTCTCCATATATATTGACGGGGATAAATAAAAAGAAAATTAATAAAGGATTATCAAAAAGTAAAATCATAAAATGGGGGAAATAATGAATGTATTAAGTTTGTGCGATGGTATGTCAGGAGGGCAAATCGCCTTAAAAGAAATTGGAATTGGCGTTGATTATTATTTTGCTAGTGAAATAGATATAAATGCAATAAAAGTGACACAAGACAATTTTCCTAGGACTATTCAGATTGGGGATGTTACAAAAATAGATGGGAATTTATTAAATACTCTCCCCAAAATTGATTTGGTTTTATTTGGATTCCCATGCAGAAGTATGTCAAAAGCAACATCTGGCAGAAAGGAATATAATGACGGACTTAATGGTGTGTCTGGGTTATTTTATCCATGTAATAAGATTCTACAATGGATAAAACAAAATAATAATAATGATGTTAAATTTCTTGTAGAAAACGTTGATAGCAATAAAAGCAATGATATATTAGAAATTAATAATTTACTTAAAACGGAACCTATTTTAATTGATAGTAATTTATTTTCGGCGCAAGATAGAATTGGTGTAGATATAGATAATGTTATATACGATACAGCGAAAGCTGTTTTAGATATTCATTATGAAAATACTGGTGAAAAACTTAATTTATCCGATATAACGGATTATTGTATTGAAAAATTTGTTTCGTCGAAATATAGAGAAGATTTTTATAAAATCTTTCTTGATAAAAGAGTATGGAAAAATGTTAAACTTCTGCCTAATTGTGTTGAAACTATTAGAAAATTACATCAGATGGGACATCAAATTTGGTTTGTAACATCAACAGAACCAGCTAATGTTAATGGTAAGTATAAATTTTTATACAAGACATTTCCTTTTATTAACGTTCGTAAAAGATTAATAACAACGCCTTGTAAACAAATGGTAAATATTGATGTGTTAATTGACGATGCAGTACATAATGTGATAAATGCGCCATATTATTCTATTTTATTTGATTATCCGTGGAATGCAAATTTTGATGATGTTTGCGACAATAAAATATTTCGAGTATATGATTGGGCTCAAGTTGAAAACGTTATTTGTTTTATTAAAAAAATAATGGATAAAAGAAGAAATAATAGTAAAAAAGGGGAGGTATTTTTTTGAAATATATGGGTAGCAAATCAAGAATAGCAAAATACATAGTTCCAATTATTCAAAAATGTATTGATGAAAATAATATTACAAATTATTATGAACCGTTTTGCGGTGGCTGTAATATTATTGATAAAATCAATTGTACTAATAGATTTGCTAGTGATTCAAATCCTTATCTTATAGGTTTATTCAAACATCTTCAATCTGATGGCGAATTGCTTAATGAAGTATCAAGAGAAATATACACAGAAGTCAGAAAAAACTATAAATCAAATCTTTATGAAAATTGGTATGTAGGAAATATTGGATTTTTGGCAAGTTATAATGGAAAGTTTTTTGATGGGGGTTATGCACCGAATAGATGGGAAAAAACTAAATATGGATTACGATTAAGAGATTATTACAAAGAAGCAAAAAATAATATTGTTGCACAAAAATCGGCAATTAAAGATTTTTTTTTATTATTGTTGTGATTATAGGCAACTCAATACGAAAAAGTCTTTTATCTATTGCGATCCGCCTTATGCAAATCGACAACAATATTCAAATGCCACTAATTTCGACCATGATGAGTTTTGGGAGGTAATGCGGAATTGGTCAAAAGATAATTTTGTTCTTGTATCAGAATTAATAGCACCAAATGACTTTATTTGTATTTGGGAGAAACTCACAAGTCGTTCCATTAACACAACAAATAAATCAAAAGACACAGAGAAGCTTTTTATATACAAAGATGGTTTATTTGCGGAGCAATATGAGTAAATAGCGATAAATATAAGTCAAAATTTAGTTAAATAGAACATATTTAATAAACATAGCGGAAAGGAAATGTCAAGTATGAAAAAGTATGAA
>UMHC01049280.1_pt1 | contig 57990 bp, 47 predicted proteins | sample 1965381 | NCBI WGS metagenome assembly UMHC01 (sample SAMEA4836083, study PRJEB28245) | human gut metagenome | biome: gut microbiome; material: fecal sample | place: Denmark | collected 2008 | reverse complement strand
CACCGTCAAGCATTTTTCCGCAAAAAATTTTACGGATTTGCAAAAAACTGAGTCAATTTTAGACTAACTACCTATAATAATATAAAAATCAATTATACATCCATCATATTCCATTCCTTCAAAGCCTGGGCTCGCATAGACTTGTCTCCGGCAGGCTTCCCCCTGCCCTCCCTGATCTTCACATGAACAGGCCCAACCCGTTTTTTCCTCGTGTACCGCAGGCCCTCCCCTTTTCTTGCTGGTGAGGAAATGAGTGGAAGCAAAAAGCCTCCTCTTTTTCGCCGTAATACTTTCGTTTTCCCGTCAGGCAGAGATCTCCCTGAAAACTATGCCGCTTTCGGCAGCAGGTATCCAAGAATGCCACACTCCCTCGCGATCCTTCTGCTTTAAGCAGCCAATCTCCCAAATTCCTGCAAAAAAGGAGGGGCTCCAGAAAGCCCCTCCCTTATAGTGGCGACGTTACCCGTCACCGGACGTTCAGCGTATATCGGGTCTAATCCCAGACCACCAGACCGATCTGGTAGGCTGCTACGGAGACGGCAAAGGCCAGCAGCGTATTGAAGACCATGCTGAAAATCAGCCAGCGCCAGCCCCCGGCCTCACGCTGGATCACCACCAGGGAGACAAAGCAGGGCGAGTACAGCAGGACGAAGAGCATCAGGGAAAGGGCCGTAGCCTTGTTCCAGTTGGGATTGCTCTGCAGCAACTGGCCCAGGCTCTGGGCATCTTCGGGGTCCACGTCACCGAGAGAGTACGCCGTGCCCATGGTGGAGACCACGGCTTCCTTGGCGGCCACACCGGCCAGCAGGGCGATGTCCGTGCGCCATTCGAAACCGGCGGGCAGGGTCAGGGGTTCGATGGCCTTACCCAGGCGGCCGGCATAGCTGTAAGCCAGTTCGGCGGCACCCTTCTCTTCTTCCAGCTTGGTGATCTGCTCTTCCAGGGCAGCGCGGCCTTCGTCTTCGGCAGGCAGGGCTTCCATCTGGGACGTGAGCTGCTCGATCTGCGTGTCGAACTTGGCCGATTCGGCTTCATCCAGCTTGGGATAGGTCAGACCGGCCCAGATGATAATGGAGATGGCCAGAATCACGGTACCGGCCTTCTTCACATACATCCAGGTACGTTCCCAGCAGTGCATGAGCACGCTGAACAGGGTGGGCAGACGATAGGGAGGCAGTTCCATGACGAAGGGAGTCGCCTCCCCTTTGATGATGGTGGAGCGCAGCAGGCGGGCCACCAGCAGGGCGAATACCCAGCCGGACAGCATGACCAACATCATCACCGTCGGGGCCTGATCCCCAAAGAAGGCCGCAGCCAGCAGCAGGAACACGGGCAGCTTGGCGCCGCAGCTCATGTACGGCAGCGTCAGCAGGGTCGCCAGCTTTTCCTTGGGGCTGCGCAGGGTACGCGTGGCCATGGCGCCGGGGATGGCGCAGCCACCCGCGATGCCGCCCGCGATGATGTAGGGCATGACGGAGGCGCCGTGCAGGCCGAAAGCGCGGAAGATGCGGTCCATCATATAGGCGATGCGCGCCATGTAGCCGCTGTCTTCCAGGAAGGCGATGAGAGCGAACATGATGACGATGAGGGGCGCGAAGCTGAGCACGCCGCCCACGCCGCCGATGATGCCGTCCACCACCAGGGATTGCAGTTCCCCTTCAGGAATGATCCCGGCAAAGAATTCGCCCAGCGCGGCGCAGCCGTCTTCCACCCAGCCCTGGGGATAGGCGCCGACCTCGATGGTCACATAGAACAGGGCATACAGTACGGCCAGCATGATAAGCGGGCCGAAAAAGGCATTGGTCAGCACCTTGTCCAGCTTGTCGGAAAGGGCCAGACGGTCTTTGCCCGCATCCTGGCGCACCACACCGTCACGCAGCAGCCCGCGGATATACCCGTAGCGGGCATCCGTGATGTAGGCTTCCATGGAGATGTTGTGCCCGGTACGGATGTGCTCGGCCACCTTGCGGCGTACGGCATCAAGTTCCGCCGCCGCCTCGCTGCTGGCCTGGTGCACTTCCTTGCGGATCTCGGCGTCACCTTCCATGAGCTTCACGGCGATCCAGTGGGGCGCGTACTTTTTCAGCAGGCCTTCACGGTTGATGATGGCACACATGGCCCGCAGACCTTCGTCGATGTCCGCGCCGTAATTGAGCTCCAGCACCTGGTGCCGGCCTTCGCCAGCCAGGCGCACCGCCTCACCGAGGGCCTGCTGCAGGCCTTCGCCGGTACGGGCCACGGCGGACACCACAGGGATGCCCATCATCGCGGACAGGCGCTCCATGTCGATATGCACGCCGGCCTTGCGGGCTTCGTCCATCATATTGCAGACCAGCACCACAGGCAGACCCATCTCCATCATCTGTACGGTCAACAGCAGGTTGCGCTCCAGAGCCGAAGCATCCACCACGTTGATGACGGCCTGGACATCGCCGCTGCCCAGTTCGGCTCGGGCGACCAGCTCTTCCATGGAATAGGCGGTCAGCGAATAGGTCCCGGGCAGGTCCACCAGAGTGATGTCGGCGTTGCCGTGGCGCACATGGCCTTCCTTGCGGTCCACCGTGACGCCGGGGTAGTTGCCCACATGCTGCCGCGCGCCTGTATAGGCATTGAACACCGTGGTCTTGCCACAGTTGGGATTGCCTGCCAGAGCGATACGCAACGCTCCCGTGGCCATTTTCCCCTGACCACCATCAAACCGGGCTTCAGCACTCATTCCAAAAACTCCTCTTTGAGGCCTTGTGTGACTAATTGGCAAAACAAAGGTAAGGGTTCGAAAAAACGAATTTCATTTCCCGAACCCTACCCAACTTGAAAATGAATGTCAATATTTATGAAGAGAACAAACAATCCCGAAGACTGGACACGCCGCAGGAGTGCACCAGATGGATGGGGATATTGCGGGAGCGGGCATGCAGCAGAGCCTTGCGCTTGGCTTCATGCGAGACTTTGTTGGTGAACACGATGATGGCATCAGGGTTGCCGATCTTGTCCATAAAATTCCGTTCGTTACGGCTGATGCATTTGAGGGTTGCTCCCCCCTGACGGGCAGCGGCGATATAGTCCTGCTTGAGTCTGTCCATTCCGCCGATGAGAGTGACGCACATATATGGCTCCTTATCTTGTTTTCACGCTCAGCCCCCACTTGCTGCAGATCCAACCTAATTGAAAACGAATTTCAATGTCAATAAAAAAATCAACAACTCCCTAAAAAAGGGGAGCCGTCCCTGCTCTGGCAGAGATGGCTCCTCTTTTCCGGTAAGGGCAACACGCGATACCGCCCTCATCTAATTCTGAAAAAACAATATATCCCTATGTGTTACTTCCAGCGTGCAATAAATTCGGCCGCTGGTTTCCCGGCATCCAGATGCTTCAGCAGGGCACTGCCGAAGACCACGGCATCAGGCAGGGTGTCCGGCGGCAGCCCCTGCATCTGTTCCGGCTGCTCCAGACCAAAGCCCAGCGCCAGCGGCAGGCGGAACACGGAGCGGGCCCGCTGCAGGGTCTCGGCGACCTGCATCTCCATGCGGGCGCGCTGCCCGGTGGTCGCCATGGCCGAGACCACATAGACATAGCCTTCGCTGACGTCCGCATACAGACGCATCCGTTCCTCCGGCGTATTGGGGCCCACCAGAGCGATCAGGGCCAGGCCCTGTGCGGCGAAGATGCGGCGGATGTCCCCGGATTCCTCAAAGGGCAGATCCGGGATGATGAAACCATGCACACCGGCCTCGCGGGCCTCCACAGCCAGCTTTTCCAGACCGTATTGCAGGAAGGGGTTCAGGTAGCCCATCAGGACGATGCCCGCACGGAAGACACCGGCGCGCAACTTCAGCTCTTCCATGATCCGTTCCAGACAGACACCGTCGCTCAGCACCCGGCGCGAGGCCTCCTCCACCACAGGGCCGTCGGCCACAGGATCGGAAAAGGGGACACCGATCTCGATGATGTCCGCCCCGCTCTCGTCCAGTTCCACCAGAGCGGGCCAGAAGCGTTTTTCATCCGGGAAACCGAAGGTCACGAAGGGGATCAGAGCATGACGTCCGGCGGCACGGGCCGCACGGATCTTTTCTTCAAGGATATGCATGACGAACTCCCGGAGCGGCCGTTGACGACCACTCCCGTTATGGCTGTTGTTATATGGCTCTCTGCCGGCTTTTCCCGAACGACAGCAGGGCATGAGGCTGTTTTCCCTCTCCACGCACGCGGGGGATGTACCATCCCTCGCGACCCCCCTGCCCGTCCGTTGCCGGAGGCTCTATTCCGCGGATGGCGCTAGCAGATGTCCCCGCTTTCCGGCAGGTTCAGGGCTTTGCGCACGATGGCCAAGTCCTTGTCTCCCCGGCCGGAGAGGTTGACCACCACCTTGCTGCCGGGCTCGAACTCTTCGGGATGATCCAGGACCCAGGCCAGAGCATGGGAAGATTCCAGGGCGGGCAGGATACCTTCGGCATGGCACAGCTTTTCAAAGGCGGCCAGAGCGCGGGCGTCACGGACCATCACATAGCGCACACGGCCCGTCTTGTGCAGGAAGGCATGCTCAGGCCCCACGCCGGGATAATCCAGCCCGGCCGAAACAGAGTGCGAAGGCTCGATCTGGCCGTCACTGTTCTGGAGCAGCATGGTACGGTTGCCGTGCAGCACGCCGGGGCTGCCCAGATTGAGCGGCGCGGAATTAAAGCAACCCGGCTCGCCCGTACCGGCGGCTTCCACTCCGATGATGCGCACGCGCTCGTCCTCCAGGAAAGGATGGAACAGGCCGATGGCGTTGGAGCCGCCCCCCACGCAGGCCACCACGGCATCCGGCAGGCGCTGGGCACGGGCCAGCATCTGTTCCCGCACTTCCTGTCCGATGACCTGCTGGAACATGCGCACCAGCGTGGGGAAGGGGTGCGGTCCCGCAGCCGTACCGAAGCAGTAATGCGTGGTCTGCTGGCTGACGATCCAGGCACGCAGGGCCTCGTTGATGGCATCCTTGAGCGTGCGCGAACCACTTTCCACGGGGTGCACGGTGGCCCCGAGCAGGCGCATGCGCATGACGTTGGGCGCCTGCCGCTCCACATCTTCCGCCCCCATATAGATGGTGCAGCTCATGCCCAGACGGGCGGCCGCCACAGCCGTGGCCACACCGTGCTGCCCGGCACCGGTCTCGGCCACCAGAGCGGTCTTGCCCATATACTTGGCCAGCAGCGCCTGCCCCAGGGTGTTGTTGATCTTGTGGGCGCCGGAATGCAGCAGGTCTTCACGCTTGAGCCACAGTTCAAAGCCCAGTTCTTCGGAAAGGCGCGGACAGAAGGTCAGAGGCGTGGGCCGCCCCGCATAATTGTGCAGCAGATCCTGCAACTCGTCCTGGAATTGCTGCGTCGGCATGATGTCCCGCATGGCGGCTTCCACTTCCAGCAGCGGCGGCATCAGCAACTCAGGAACGAAACATCCCCCAAATTCGCCAAAATAGCCTTTCTTCATGGTCGTTCTCCACTGTATCTGAACTGTATCGTATTTTATAACTTTTATCCGTCCGGCTCTCCAGCCCTGCCGGGATCAGGCCGTCAGGCCCGTCTGGAAGGATCTGCCGGAGCATCCCGGAAAACTTCTTCGACAAGGCGGGCCATATCCGTCATGGCCCGGGCATCCTTCTGCCCCGGCGCATCTTCCACGCCGGAATTGCAGTCCACGCCGTCCGGACGGCACGCCGTCAGCGCCTGACGGAAGTTGGCGGGCGACATGCCCCCGGCCAGCAGCCAGGGATGGGGCAGTCGCAGGCCGCCCAGCTTTTCCCAGGCCAGCGTGTGACCGCTGCCGCCGCCTGACTTGCCGGCATCCAGCAGGTACAGGGCACAGCTGTCGGCGTACTGTCCCGCCGCGACTTCCAGAGCGGCCGTATCACCGCACCGTTGCGGCCACAGCACCCGGATCACCCGCTCCGCACCCAGCTGACGAGCACAGTCCACGGACTGGTCTGCATGCAGCTGGGCCATGTCCAGTCGCGCCAGCCGCATGATGCGGGCTATCTCGTCACTGTCCTGCCCGGTGAAGACGCCCACACGCACCATGTCCCCGCTCTCCAGGCGGGAGACCGTCACGGCATCCACACAACGGGGGCTGCCCGCATGGAACACGAAGCCGCAATGCGTGGCCCCCAGCCGGGCTGCCAGCGTCACATCTTCCTGCCGCCGCAGACCACAGAATTTAAGCAGCATGATGCCCTTCCTCCCGGCCGCGGAGCAGCCGCCGCAGCGCGGCACCGGGCTGCCCTTCCTGCATGAGGGCCGTCCCCACCAGCGCGGCGGAGAATCCGGCCCGGGCGGCTTCTTCCAGATGCTCGCGGCGATCCATGCCGCTGGCAGCGATCCAGATCTCGCCCCGTTCCGGCGGGCATTGCCGTGCCAGCTCCAGGCAGGCCTGTCTGTCCACCCGCAGCGTATCCAGATCGCGGGCATTGACCTGGATGATGCGCGCCCCGCTCTCCCGGGCCAGCACCAGATCCTTTTTGCCGCAGACTTCCACCACGGCCTGCATGCCGAGACTTTCCGCCTGCTCCCGCAGACGGCGCAACAGCGCGGCATCCGGGGTAAGAGCCACGATGAGCAGCAGGGCCGCTGCCGGAGTGGCTGCCGTGGCCCGCACCTGCAGCGGATCAAAGATAAAATCCTTGCGCAGCAGGGGCGTCCCGGGGCAACAGGCAGCCGCCCGCCCCAGAAAATCCAGCTCACCGGCAAAAAAACGCCGTTCCGTGAGGATGGACAGGGCCCCTGCCCCGGCCGCCACATACTGCCGGGCAGCCTCTTCCACCGTCAGGCTGTGACAGATGGGCCCGCGGGACGGTGAAGCCTGTTTGAATTCCGCGATGACGGTCAGCGGCACGCCTGCCTCCCGTCGTTGCAGGGCCGCGATAAAATCGCCGCGCTGCCCGCTGAAGGGGACAGGCAGGGCCCCTTTCCTTTCCTGCTGCCGCAACCGTGCCACTTCGTCCGCCTTGGCCCAGAGGAAACGCTCAAGCAGCATGGAGGACCCTCCTTCCCAGACCGGCACGCACCGCTTCACGGGCACGGGCCATGCAGACATCCAGCGGCATCCCTTCTTCCATGAGGAAGATGGCCAGCCCCACATTGAGGGACACCATGTCGCGCATGGGACGCGGGCCTTCGCCATCCAGCAGACGGCGCAGTACTGCCACAGCCTCCTCGCGGCTCTCTACCGCCAGATCCTCCGGCGTGCAGCTCTGGAAGCCGAAGTCGGCCGGATCCAGCTCCAGCGGCCGGACGCTACCGTTGTGCAACAGCATGGCCGTGGCCGGGCCCATGGGCGTCAGCTCGTCATAATTCCCGGCCCCGCAGACCACCGCCGCCCGGTAAAGCGCGGACTGCGACAGGGTATCGGCCAGAAGGGGCACCAGCTCGGGCCGGGCAACCCCCATGAGCAGATGGCTGGGCCGGGCCGGATTGATCATGGGGCCCAGCAGATTGAACAGGGTACGCACCCCCAGCTCCTTGCGCAGCGGGCCGATATTCTTGAATGCCGGGTGGAAATGCGGGGCGAAGAGGAAGGCGAAATTGCGTTTGGCCACCATTTCCGCCACCGCCGCGGGATCGGTATCCAGCGGGATGCCCAGGCTCTCCAGAGCATCGGCACTGCCGCAGGTGGACGAGACAGCCCGGTTGCCGTGCTTGACCACCTTGTAGCCCATGCCTGCCAGCACCAGCGACGTCGCTGTGGAGCAGTTGAAGGAATGACGGCCGTCACCGCCGGTCCCCACCACATCGATGCACGGGCCCGAGATGCCTTCCACGCGCACGGCGCGGGCCAGGGCAGCCCGGGTGGCGTGGGCCAGTTCCAGAGAGCTTTCTCCCTTCATGCGCAGCCCCATGAGGAAGCTCCCGGCCTGGGCAGGCGTCAGTCTGCCGTCCATGAGCGCCCCGAAACTGCGGGACGCCATGTCCGCCGTCAGGTCTTCCCGCCGCGCCAGGTGTTCCAGCACCTCGGCCATGCCGCCGTCCCGTCCCTGCCGGGGCAGGATGGCCTGCGGGAAATTGCCCAGCAAGCGCAGGCCGTCCGGCGTCAGGATGGACTCGGGGTGAAATTGCACGCCCACCCACGGCCTGTCGCGATACTGCAGGGCCATTACCTCGCCTTCAGGGGCGCGGGCCGTCACCGTGAACAGCGCATTGCCCTCCCCTTCTCCGGCATGGACCACCAGCGAATGATAGCGGGCCACCTTCATGGGATTGGGCAGGCCTTCGAACAGGCCGCTGCCGTCGTGCACGATCTCGGACTGCTTGCCGTGCATGATGCAGGGCCCCACATCCACCCGCGCCCCGGCATGCAGGCCCAGCAACTGATGGCCCAGGCAGACGCCCAGCACCGGTACATGGTGCGGCAGGCGGCGCAGGAATTCGGGGCAGAAGCCCGTCTGCGAGGGATGTCCCGGCCCGGGCGAGATGCAGACCATCTCCAGAGCGTGATCCGCGGCCATGTCCAGGATGGCGGGATCGTCGTTGCGCAGCACCACGGGCTCGTGCCCCAGGGCGTAGAACGCCTGGACCAGGTTGTAGGTAAAGGAATCGTAATTATCGATGAGCAGGAACATGGTCGTCACCCTCTTCAAGCACAAGGCGCATGATGGCTGATTTGTTGCAAACTTCTTTCCATTCCAGAGCGGCATCCGAGTCATGGACGATGCCGCCACCGGCCTGCCAGAACAGGCGCCCTTCGCGGCTCCACATGCTGCGGATGGCGATGCCCATGTCCAGATCCACGCTGTCCTTGTCCAGTCCCAGCCAGCCGATGCAGCCCGCATAGGGCCCGCGGGCACGACCTTCCAGGCTGCGGATGATCTCCATGGCCCTGACCTTGGGCGCCCCGCTCACCGTCCCTGCCGGGAAGGTGGCCGCCAGCACGTCCAGGGCATCCCGCCCGGGGGCCAGACGGGCCGTGACCCGGCTGGTCAGATGCATGACATGGGAAAAACGCTCCACATCCATGCAACGCTCCAGGTTCACGCTGCCGGGCTGGGCCACCCGGCCAAGATCGTTGCGCCCCAGATCCACCAGCATCACATGCTCGGCCTGTTCCTTGGGGTCGCTGCGCAATTCTTCCGCCAGCCGGGCGTCTTCCAGATCGTCCCGGCCGCGACGGCGCGTCCCGGCTATGGGCGACAATTGCAGACGCCCCTTTTCGCAGCGCACCATGACCTCCGGCGAGGCCCCCCAGAAGCAGAAACCTCCCAGGCGCATGAAAAACATGTACGGCGAGGCATTGTAGCGGCGCATGCGCCGGTACAGCACGAAGGGATCCCCTTCGCAGGCCACGGAAAAATTGACGGAAGGCACCACCTGTATGGCCTCGCCCTGGTGCAGCATTGCCTTGATCTTTTCCACCATGGCTTTGTAGCCGGCCTCTCCGGGATCGGCACGGACATCGCCGCGGACAGTGAAATTTCCTTCCGCCCCGCGGCTGCCCAGCACCTTGCGGTGTCCGCCCAGGCTGATCTGGCACAGCCTGTTGTACAGATGGTCGAAGACCAGCTGCGTCCCGGGCAGCACCAGCATGCTCTCCGCCTCTTCCGGCGGCATGACCGCGGCCAGACGGGGCTGGAACAGGGAGGCCATACCGAATCCCACCCAGCCGTAGAGAGCACGGGTGATGGCCGGGAGCCCGTCGATCTGTGCCGGGGCCTCCAGGTGCAGGCCCTGCATCAGGCGGCGCAGGCCTTCCACGAAAGGCAGCCCCTGCAGGACGGCGAGAGGGGCAAGACGTTCGTCCTCGATGCGCAGATCCAGCCGCCCCTCACGGCAGCGGACATACAGGGCCATATCGCAGGCCAGGACGCTGTAGCGACCCCAGCGGCCGTCCACCTCCGCGCTTTCCAGCAGGATGCCGTCCTGCCGGCCCACCATGCCCAGATACAGGCTGATGGGCGTATCCATGTCGGCGGGCAGCCAGCGGGCCTGCTGCTGCAGGGAAACAAGAGGAGCATGGGAGGCCGCGTCGGGAAGTGTGGTCGTATTCATAGGGTCATTCCTTCAAAACATAAAAAAAAGCGCCGCTCCCCTGTGGGGGAACGGCGCTTGCTCAATGCATGTGACGTATCAATCGCAACAGGCTATGCCTGCACGTCCCCCGTACATTGACTCGCGCGCCACCAGAAGGTGCGGAAGCAGATGTTGGAGAAAGTGCACGACATGGAAATAATCCTGTTGGTTAAAAGTTCTTTGCGTAGAAAATCACAATTCTTTTCGGCTGTCAATTATTTTCCGAAAAGGATTTCCTGATAGCTGGGCAGATCCCACAGGTCATCGGCCACGCGGGTCTCCAGCAGGTCGGCATAGCGCCGCACTTCGCCCATGATGGGCAGCACTTCTTCGCAGTAGCGGGTGGCGCGGGCCAGGAAGTCGCCCTTGCCGTCCACACTGGCCAGCGTGGCTTCCAGGCTGCGGGTGGCATCCTGCAGGCCGCGCAGCTGCTCGGTGACCTCGTCCAGCGTGATGGTGCGGAAGTCCTTGCCGATGGCCTTCATGCGGGCCGCGGTCTCGGCCAGTTCGCCCTGATAACGCATGGCCGCGGGGAAGATGATGGTCCGGGCGATGCGGATGGTCAGGATGGCTTCGGTACGTACGGTCTTGCAGTACTGCTCCAGATAGATGTCATAACGGGCCTTGAGCTCGGCACGGTTCAGGATGCCCAGACGCTCGTACAGGTCGATGACTTCGGGACGGATCAGCTCGGGCATGGCCTCGGGCGTGGTGCGCAGGTTGGACAGGCCACGACGTTCGGCTTCGGCATGCCAGATGCTGGAGTAGCCGTCACCGTTGAAGATAACGGCGCTGTGCTCTTCGATGACATGCTGCACATAGTGCTGGATGGCCGTGTTGAGGTCCTTGCCGCGGGCCAGGTCGCCTTCCAGGAAGTCGGCCGCATGGCCCAGCGAATCAGCCATGATGGCGTTCAGGGCAGTGATGGAATCGGCCGCGGACTGGCTGGAACCCAGGGCGCGGAATTCGAAGCGGTTGCCCGTGAAGGCGATGGGGCTGGTGCGGTTGCGGTCACCGGGGTCCGTGGGCAGGGGCGGCAGGGTATCCACGCCCACGTTCATGACGCGGCCGCTCTTGCTGTTGGCGGCATCGTCGATACGACCGGCACGGAAGGCTTCGAACACTTCCGTCAGCTGATCGCCCAGGAAGATGGACATGATGGCCGGCGGGGCTTCGTGAGCGCCCAGCCGGTGGTCGTTGCTGGCGCTGGCCACAGTGGCACGCAGCAGGCCGCCGAACTTGTGCACGGCGCGGATCATGGCCGCACAGAACACCAGGAACTTGGCATTGGCGTGCGGGGTCTCGCCGGGGTTGAACAGCGTGCCCAGCTCGGCATTGCCGATGGAGTAGTTCACGTGCTTGCCCGAGCCGTTGACGCCGTAGAAGGGCTTTTCGTGCAGCAGGCACTTGAGCCCGTAGCGTTTGGCCACGTTGCGCAGGGTGGACATGATGATGTGGTTGTGGTCCACGGCCAGGTTGCTGGCCTCGTACAGAGGCGCGATCTCGTACTGGCTGGGAGCGGCTTCATTATGGCGGGTGCGCACGGGCACGCCCAGCTTGTAGAGCTCGCGTTCCACTTCCATCATGTAGGACAGCACGCGCTGGGGAATGACCCCGAAGTACTGGTCACTGAATTCCTGGCCCTTGGCCGGACGGGCGCCGAACAGCGAACGTCCTGCCACCTGCAGGTCGGGACGGGCGAAGTTGAAGTTGTGGTCGATGCAGAAGTATTCCTGCTCCAGACCGGCGTAGGAGACCACAGGCAGCTTGGTCTCGATGCCGAACAGCTTCAGCACGCGGCGGGCCTCACGGTTGAGGGCCTGGCCGGAACGCAGCAGCGGGGTCTTCTTGTCCAGGGCCACACCGGTCCACGAAAGGAACATGGTGGGGATGCACAGGAAGGTCCCGTTGGGGTTTTCCATGATGTAGGCGGGGCTGGTCACGTCCCAGGCCGTGTAGCCGCGCGCCTCGAAGGTGGAGCGCAGGCCGCCGGAGGGGAAGGACGAGGCGTCGGGCTCGCCGCGGATCAGCATGGCGCCGGAGAATTCGGCGATGATGCGGCCCTGGCCGTCAGGCATCAGGAAGCTGTCGTGCTTTTCCGCCGTCTGACCGGTCAGGGGGTAGAAGATATGGGTGAAGTGGGTGGCACCCTTTTCGATGGCCCAGTCCTTCATGACGGCGGCCACGGTATCGGCGATGCCGGGATCCATGCGTTCGCCGAATTCGATGGTCTTGTGCAGGGCCTTGTAGACATCCTTGGGCAGGCGTTCACGCATCACCTTGTCGGTGAACACGTTACAGCCGAAAATGTCGGTGGGCTTGGTATCGTAAAAGTTCAGCGGCGACGCTTCCGGCTTGTAGGTGGTGATGGCCTGAACGGCACTTCTGCGGGCGGAATTGCTGCTCATGAAAGCTCCCTTGTCAACGTCCGGGAACCTAGTTGACGCTGACGATTTCGATTTCGAAGGTCAGTTCCTTGCCGGCCAGGGGATGGTTGGCATCCAGGGTGATCTCTTCGTCCGTGACTTCGGTGATGGTCACGTCCATCTGGCCCTGTTCATTGGAAAGCTGCAGAGGCACGCCCACGGTCAGCGGGATATGGTCGGGCACCTGGGCGCGGTCCACGGTGAAGACCAGCTCGGGATCGCTTTCGCCATAAGCCTGAGACGGGGGAATGGTGACGGTCACGGTCTCGCCCGCTTCGTGGCCCATGACGGCGGCTTCGAAGCCGGGGATGAGCATGCCTTTGCCCATGGTGAATTCCAGGGGTTCGCGTTCGCGGGAAGAATCGAAAACAGTGCCGTCGCTGAGAGTGCCGGTATAGTGCACACGCAGGGTGTCGCCATTCTTGATAGCCATGGATACTCCGTATGATTCGGGCAAGCCCGGTTGATTACAAAAAAGAATGCGCGGCAAAGGGCCGCGTGAAAGGCTGGAACCCGGATGCCGTCAGGGCATTTTCCACCGGTCCGCTGTTTTGGAATAAAGCAGGGGGGCTGCCATGTCAATGCGGACCGGCCCGCCCTCCCCTTGCGGCATGGCCCGGGCGGCCATGAAATCGTCCTTGCCGCGGGCCTGCCATCTTGACAGCCGGGGGAGGCAACAGCATATATTGAGCGCCCAAACAATTCCTGAGCCGGCCAGAGCCGGCAGCCTTTCAGACCAAGGAATCCCCTATGTCCCAGATCCGCTCCAGCTATACCGACAGTATCAATTTTTATGGTGGCCATTCTCCTCTGGATCTGGCCCAACAGTTCGGTACGCCGCTCTATGTCTATAATGAGACCGTGCTGCGCCAGCGCTGCCGCGAACTCAAGGCCCTTTCCTCCCTACCCGGCTTTGGCGTCAACTATTCGGTCAAGGCCAACACCAACCCCGTGCTGCTGCGCATCATCCGCGAAGAAGGCCTGGTGGTGGACGCCATGAGCCCCGGCGAGCTGTACATGGACCAGCTGGCGGGCTTCACCGCCGACGAGATCCTCTACATCTCCAACAACATCTCTGAAGACGAGCTGCGCAATGCCGTCCGGCACGGCGTGCTGATCAGCGTGGATTCCCTTTCCCAGGTGGAGACCCTGGGCCGCGTCAATCCCGGCGGCAAGGTCATGGTGCGCTTCAACCCCGGTATCGGCGCCGGCCATCACGCCAAGGTCGTCACCGCCGGCAAGGAGACAAAGTTCGGCGTCTCGCCGGAACTGCTGGACGACCTGTTCGCCATCCTGAAAAAATATGACCTGCATCTGGCCGGCATCAACCAGCATATCGGCTCCCTGTTCATGGAGGCCGACGGCTACATCGCCGCTGCCGAGGTCCTGCTGCATCTGGCCGAACGTCTGCCCGCCGACGTGCTGGAAAAACTGGAAGTCATCGACTTCGGCGGCGGTTTCGGCATCCCCTACCACAAATACGAAGACCAGCCCCGTCTGGACATGGACGACCTGGGCAGCCGCCTGCACGGCCTCATCAGCGGCTGGGCGGAAAAGACCGGCTACACCGGCCGCTTCCTGGTGGAGCCCGGCCGCTATGTGGTGGCCGAATGCGGCGTCCTGCTGGGGAGCGTCAACGCCACCAAGACCAACGGTGACAGACGCTATGCCGGTACCGACCTGGGCTTCAACGTGCTGGTGCGTCCCGCCATGTACGACTCCTTCCATGATGTGGAAGTGTACCGTCAGGGCGCGCAGGGCCCGGATACCGAGACCGTGGAACAAAGCGTCGTGGGCAACATCTGTGAAAGCGGCGACATCCTGGCCAAGAACCGCCAGCTGCCCCTGCTGCATGAAGGCGACGTGCTGGGCGTGCTGGACGCCGGGGCTTACGGTTTCGTGATGTCCTCCTCCTACAACCAGCGTTGCCGGGCCGCCGAGATCCTGATCCAGGCCGACGGCAGCGTGCGTCTGATCCGCCGCCGCGAGACCCTGGAAGATCTGGCCGCCTGTTACGAGGGCCTGCTGTAATCCTGGGCCGCCTGCCTGATTTTCACGAAGGGGGAAGGGGACTTTTCCAGCGGGAAAGCGCCCTCTTCCCCCTTCGAGCGCTTCGGCCCGCTACGATCGCTCCTCCTTTTTCCTTGCAGTGACGGCGTCCTGCCCTGCCCGGCAGTCCACGGGACCTGATCCCCCATCAGGGCCACAGTTTTTGCACGTCGCCTGTCCCCAGCTCTGCCGAGGCGTACGACTCCCCGATACGCCGGTGCGCTGCCGTTCACGGCCTGCCGCCGGGCTGCCGGAGCAGGAAGCCTTCCCGGCCAGAGCCCCCTTGCTGCCCATCAACCTTTTCCGTGTCAGCCGCACGCAAACATCTTTGGAACACCTCATGCCGGAACCGGATCTCAGCGTTTCTCCCCGTGCCATATGGAAGCTCACCTGGCCGCAGATGCTCATGATGTATCTGGTCTTCTTCATGGGCTTCATCAATATCTGGGTGGCCGGACGCATCAGTGCCGACGTGCAGGCCGCGCTCGGCATGGTCAACCAGTGCGGCCTGTTCCTTATGGTCGTGGCCATGTCCATGTCCAGTGGCGCCACGGCAGCGGTCAGCCAGTCACTGGGGGCCAAACGCATGCGCCGCGCCCAGCGCTATGTGGGCACCACCGTCCTGGGCAGCCTGCTGGCCGGCATCCTGGTGGCCCTGCTGGGCTGGCAGCTGGGCAGCCCCATCCTGCGCGTCCTCCAGGTCCCGGAGCGCATTCTGCCGGTCACCGCCGGTTTCTGGGACATCACCATGCTGGCCCTGCCCGCCCAGTATGTCTACGCCGCCACCGGCGTCATGTTCCGTGCCACCCGGCAGGTCCTGCCGCCGCTCTGGGTGGCGGCCACGGTCTGCGTCTTCGACCTGCTGGGCTGTCTGGGGCTGGGCCTGGGCTGGTTCGGCCTGCCCTGCATGGGCTATATGGGCATCGCCTGGGCCAATGCCGGTGCCCAGTGTCTGGGAGCCGTGGCCAACTGTTTGCTGCTCTGCCGTGCCGGTTACCTGTGCCGCCGGGCCATGCCCACCACTCGCTGGCTGCGGGCCGGTCTGCCCTACCTGCTCAAGGTGGCCCTGCCTGCGGGTGCGGCCCAGATCGTCTGGCAGTCCGGCTACCTCATGCTTTTCGTCCTGGTGGCCTCCCTGCCTTTCGACAGCATCAACGCCCTGGCGGGCCTCACCGCCGGTCTGCGCATCGAGGCCCTGCTCTTCCTGCCGGGCATGGCCTTCAACATGAGCGTCTCCGTGCTGGTGGGCAACTGTCTCGGCATGGGCGAGCCCGCCAAGGCAAAGCGCGTCGCTCTGCAGATGATCGTCATCGCCTCGCTGGGCATGAGCGTCGTGGCGGCCCTGCTCTGGCCCTTCCGGGCCGAACTGGCGGCCCTGCTCTCCCACGAGGCGGGCACGCAGGCCCAGATCATCAACTATCTGACCTACAATCTGCTCTCCACGCCCTTTTCCATCGCCAGCACCGTCATGGGCGGCGTCATGGTGGGCGCGGGCGCCACACGCTACAATCTGATGGTCTACGGCGGCACCTTCTGGCTGGTACGTCTGCCGCTGGGCTGGCTGCTGGGCCACTGGCTGTGGGGCACGGCCTCCGGCGTGTTCCTGGCCATGCTGGTCTCGCAGTGTTTACAAACGGCCATCATGTTTTATGTTTTGCTGTACCGCGACTGGGCCCGCTTTGCCATGCGCGCCCGGCACCATCACGACAACAGATAACAACAGGTTCCCCTGATGAAGAATCTTTCTTTCACTCCCGTCACCCTGGACGGTCGTTCCGAATTCTATGAACTGTGGCACAAGACCCCGCGTCGTTCCCTGGACTACAGCCTGCCCAATATCTGGGGCTGGCAGCAGTATTTCGGCCTGCAGTGGGCCTTTGACGGCGATCTGTGCTGGCTGCGCCAGACCGTGCCCTTCGTCACCTACTGGGCCCCTGTGGGCGACTGGGACGCCGTGGACTGGGCTGCCAGCGGCATCGACGCCTGCCGCAGCTTCATCCGCGTGCCCGAAGAACTGCTGGAGCGCTGGCGCGCGGCCCTGCCGGACAAGGTCGAAGAGCATGATTCGCGCGGCCAGTGGGAATACCTGTATCTGCAGAGCGATCTGGCCACCCTGCCGGGCAACCGCTACCATAAAAAGCGTAACCACCTGCGCGGCTTTGAAAAGGCTTACGGCATCGACTACCGGCCACTGGACGATGCCATGGTGGAAGACGTGCTGGGCCTGCAGGACGACTGGTGCCAGTGGCATGAATGCGAGGACTCCCCTTCCCTGCGCGCCGAGAACGAAGCCATCAACCGCGTGCTCTCCCACTGGGAGCTTCTGGACGGCCTGTGCGGCGGTTCCCTGTATGTGGACGGCCAGATGGTGGCCTTCAGCGTGGGGGAAGCACTGGACGAAAAGACGCTGGGGGTCCATTATGAAAAAGGGCTCAACGGTTTCCGCGGCGTCTACCAGACCATCAATGCCTGCTTCTCCCGAGAGGCGGGCAACGGCTTCGAGCTGCTGAACCGGGCCCAGGATCTGGATGAAGAAGGCTTGCGCCAGGCCAAGATGACCTATCTGCCGACGGACTTTCTGCGCAAGTATCAGGTGAGCTTCAAATAAGGGGGCATCATGACTCGGTCTTTCCTCTGGACAGGGGTACGGCTGGCGGCGCTGTGTTCGCTGCTGTTGCTGGCCGCCTGCGGCGGCAAACAGATCCCGCCGCGTGACGGCATCCCTTCCCCGCATCTGGGCACCATCCGTGACATGCGGAACTTTCCGCAGGATCTGACCGTGTTCGCCCAGCAGGCCGGTGCCGACACGCCCCTGCTGGATAGCCAGGCCCAGGCGGAGCAGGACGCGCGCTTCAACCGCATCTTCTTCGGCCCCTGGGACATGCGCAAGACCTCCATCCGCAAACGGGACGTGGAGATCTATTTCCGCAAGGCCAAGGGCTACAAATACGGTGACGTGCGCTGGACCCAGGACGAATGGGACGCCATGCGCGCCAACGCCGGTCTGAAGAGCTTCCCCAACACGGCCATGTACGGCATCACGGTACGCAATGCCGACCTGCGCGAGATGCCCAGCCATACGCCGCGTTTCAGCGAGCCCACGCCTGACCCGCGCATCAATCCTTTCGACTACTTCCAGTATTCCCTGCTGCCGGTGGGGACGCCGGTCTTCATCGCCCACACCAGCCGTGACGGCAACTGGTATTATGTGGAGACCCCCGTGGCCGCGGGCTGGGTGGACGCCAATGATATCGGCATCGTGGACGAGGCTTTCGAGGCCAGCTACAAGACCGGCAGCTATGTGGCCGTGCTGCGCGACAACGTCCCCCTGCCCGGCAGCCTGGCCGGACAGGTCAATATCGGCACTGTCCTGCCTCTGGCCCCGTCCCAGAGCGACAACACCCGCCTGGCGGTGCTGGTCCCCGTCAAGAACGGCAGCCGGGCGAACGTGGTCACGCTGACGCTGGCCCATGAAGACGCCGCCATCAAGCCCCTGCCCATGACCCCGGCGCAGGTGGCCCTCATCGGCAACGTCATGATGGGGCAGCGCTACGGCTGGGGCGGCATGTTCGGCGACCGCGACTGCTCCGCCCTGACCCGCGAGCTGCTGACGCCCTTCGGCATCTGGCTGCCCCGCAACTCCCTGTCCCAGGCGCGCAGCGGACGGCGCATCATGCTGGACGGCATGAGCATCAAGGAAAAGGAAAAGGCCATCCTGCGCGACGGCGTCCCCTTCCTGACCCTGGTCTGGCTGCGCGGGCACATCATGCTCTATGTGGGGCCCTACAAGGGGCGGCCCGCCATCTTCCACAACGTCTGGGGCGTGCGCACCGTAGAGGGCGCCAGCGACAACGAGCGCTTCGTCATCGGCCGTGCCGTGGTCAGCTCCATCACGCCCGGCAGCGAACTGCGCAATCTGTACCGCACCACCACCTTTGGTGACCGCGTGAACAGCATCACCGTCCTGGGAGGCCGTTGATGAGCGGGGAAAGCCCTCGTCAGCTGGACTTCCGCGTGGCGGGCGCTCTGGTGGGGCAGCGGCTGGACAAGGCCCTGTGCGGTCTGCTGCCCGACCTCTCACGGGCCGCCGTGCAGCGTGCCATCACGGCCGGTGTCTGCCGCATCGACGGGCTGCCGGTCTCCACGGCGTCCCTCAAGCTCAAGGCCGGCCAGGAGGTCCGTCTCGATCTGCCCGATACGGCCAACGAGCTCCGCGCCGAAGACGAAGCCGTGGACATCCTCTGGCAGGACGAGCATCTGCTGCTGTGCAACAAGCCCGCGGGCCTGACGGTCCATCCCTGTCCGTCCTGCCCGGAAAACACGCTTGTCCAGCGCCTGCTGCACCACTTCCCGCGTTTGCGGGAACAGGAAGGCCTGCGCCCCGGTGTGGTCCATCGTCTGGACAAGGACACCAGCGGCCTTTTGCTCGTGGCCCTGGACGAGCCCACCCGCCTGCGCATGAGCGAGGCCTTTGCCCGGCGGGAAGTCCACAAGGAATATCTGGCCCTGGTGCAGGGCGTGCCCCCGCAGACCGGCACCTGCCGGGAACCTCTGGGCCGCCATCCTACCGCCAAGGTCAAGATGGCCGTTGTCCCGGAGAACCGGGGCGGCAAGGCGGCCCACAGCGACTGGCGCGTGCTTTGGAGCAGCCCGCGCAAGGATTTCTCGCTGGTGGCCGTGCGCATCCATACCGGACGCACGCACCAGATCCGCGTCCACATGGCGCATGTGGGCCATCCCCTGCTGGGCGACGCCCTGTACGCCCCGGCCCCTGTGGCGGCCCGTGCCCCGCGCCAGATGCTGCATGCCTGGCACATCAGTTTTTGCCATCCCCTGTCGGGCGAGGCGCTGGAATTTTTCTGCCCGCCGCCCGACGACATGCTCCGGACCATCCTGAACAACAGCAGCCGCATGCAGCGGCTGGTCATCACCGGCAATCCCGGTTGCGGCAAATCGACCCTCACCCATGCCCTGGAAGAGGCGGGTCTGCCCACGGTCAGCGCCGATGCCCTGGTAGCGCAGCTCTATGCCGCCGGTGGGGAGATGGCCGATTATCTGGGCCGCCGTTTCGGTGAACGTCTGCTGGAGGATGACGGCAGCGTGTGCAAACCCGCTTTGCTGGAGGCCATGCAGCAGGACCCCGGCCTGCGCAAAGAAGTGGAGCAGATGGTCCATACCCTTGTCCGGGACGCCATCCTGGCCTTCTGGGACAAGGCGGAAGCCGAGGGCAAAGACTGCGCCGTGGCGGAGATCCCCCTGTATTTCGAATGCGGCTGGCACAAGGCCGGTCTGCCCGGTGCCCTGAGCCTGACGGTACGCTGCCCGCGCGAGATCCGCCTGCAACGCATCATGGCCACCCGCGGCTGGAGCGAAGAAAAAGCCGCGACCCTGGAAGCCTGGCAGTGGCCAGCCGAGCGCAAGGAAGCCGCCAGCGATCTGGTGGTGGACAATGCCGGGACACCGGCGGACCTTCGCGCCCGCATCCCTGCCCTGCTGGAACAGCTGACCGCTCTGCGGCAACAGGCACAGGATGATATCCTCCGGCAGGTCACGGCCTGCTGGCAGGTCAAATGACGCCATCCCCCGTTTCGATCACAAGTTTATCGCAAGCACTATGAGCAGCAAAAAAATAGCCAAGACCAATGCCGCGCGCCTGCTGGAGCGTCTGGAGATCCCCTTCACCCTGCATCAGGCCGATGTGGACGAAAGCGACCTTTCCGCCGTGACCATGGCCCACAAGCTGGGCGTGGATCCCGGCTGCGTCTTCAAGACCCTGGTGGCCCGCGGTGACAAAACAGGCGTCATCATGGCCTGCATCCCCGCCGCGGCGGAACTGAACCTGAAGGCCCTGGCCACGGCATCCGGCAACAAGCATGTGGAGATGGTCCACCTCAAGGAAGTCCTGCCCCTGACAGGCTACATCCGCGGCGGTTGTTCGCCGCTGGCAGCCAAAAAGGATTACCCCGTCTTTCTGGATGAGCATGCCATCCTCTGGGAGCAGATCTATATCAGCGCCGGACAGCGCGGGGTGCAGCTCTGCCTTTCACCGGACGACCTGTGCCGGGCCACCGGCGCCACCATGGCCGAGATCGCCAATAATGCAGACTGAAACAGTTTGCAAAAGACAGCAAAAAAGTCGGAGACGTCCTCTCCTGCCTGTCCCTGACGGAGCAGGAGCAGCCCATCAGCCACAACGCAAAGAGAGCGGGCCCCCTGCGGGACCCGCTCTCTCATTTTGTACCGTCTTGTTATGGCTTAGGCCTGAGCCAGCGCCTGCGACAGGTCTTCCAGAAGGTCGTCGATATTTTCCAGACCGACGGACAGGCGGACCATGCCGGGCGTGATGCCAGCTTCCGTGAGCTGCTCGTCACTGAGCTGGCGATGCGTGGAGCTGGCCGGATGCAGGACACAGGTACGGATATCGGCCACATGCACCTGCAGGGACACCATCTTCAGGCTGTCGATGAAACGGGCCCCGGCGTCGCGGCCGCCCTTGAGCGAGAAGGAGATGACGCCGCTGCAGCCCTTGGGCAGGTATTTTTCGGCCAGGGCCTTGTCGTGGCTGTCCGGCAGCCAGGGGTAGCAGACGCTCTCCACCTTGTCGTGCCCGGCCAGGAAGGTCGCCACGGCCTCGGCATTGCGGCAGTGACGTTCCATGCGCAGGGGCAGGGTCTCCAGGCCCTGATTGATGTAGAAGGCGCCCTGCGGCGTCTGGCAGCACCCCAGGTCGCGCATGAGCTGCACGCGGGCCTTGACGATGTAAGCGGCCTTGCCGAAGGCCTTGGTATAGATCAGGCCATGATACGAGGCGTCGGGCTCGGTGAATTCGGGGAAGCGCCCGGAAGTCCAGTCGAACTTGCCGCTGTCCACGATGACGCCGCCCATCTGCAGGGCATGGCCGTCCATGTATTTGGTGGTGGAGTGGACGACGATGTCGGCACCGAAATCGAAGGGACGGCAGAGCACAGGCGTGGCAAAGGTATTGTCCACGATCAGGGGCAAACCGTGACGATGGGCCAGGGCCGCGATGCGTTCGATGTCCAGCACGTCCATGGAAGGATTGGTCAGGGTCTCGCCGAACACGGCCTTGGTGTTGGGACGGATGGCCTTCTCGATCTCGGCGTCATCGGCCCGCTGGTCCACGAAGGTCACTTCGATGCCCATTTTCTTCAGCGTCACGGCGAACAGATTGAAGGTGCCGCCGTAGATGCTGGCCATGCTGACCACATGGTCGCCGCTCTGGGCCACGTTGAGGATGGCGATGAGGTTGGCAGCCTGTCCCGAAGAGGTGCACAGGGCGCCGACGCCGCCTTCCAGAGCCGCGATTTTCTGCTCCACGGCGTCCACCGTGGGATTGCCCAGACGGGTGTAGAAAAAGCCGGAAGTTTCCAGGTCAAAAAGCTTGGCCACTTCGGCCGTGGAGTCATAAGTAAAGGTCGTGCTCTGCACGATGGGCAGTACCCGGGGCTCACCGTTCTTGGGGGTATAGCCCGCATGCAGGCAAAGCGATTCGGTTTTCATGGGTTCCTCGTTCCGTAAAAAGTCCATTCGGCAGCGTCTGCCGGCCTTTTTTCTTATCTGATGGATAGGAGAAACACAAGCCGCAGCGCCCCAAAACAAAAGCCCGTCCTCAGGGAAGACGGGCAACGACGGCAACGACCTTTCGCAGGTCTAGATATCTTCGGGCAGATGTTCCTCGGTATACAGGGCGAACCCGGCCTCGCGCAGCATGTGTGCCCACAGCCCGTCACCGGGACAAAGGGTACGGCTGAACGTGCCGTCATAGATCTGCCCCACACCGCAGGAGGGCGAACGCCGTTTGAGGATGGCCGCCGTACAGCCATGCCTGCGGGCCGTCTCCATGGCCAGGCGGGCCCCCCGGAGGAAATCCTCCGTCAGATCCCTGCCATCCTGCGACAGGACGCGCCCTTCTCTGATCTCGCACGGCGGGCGGGGCACGGGCAGGCAGGCCAGCCCTTCAGGACAGGCCGTGACGGCCTCTCCCCTGCGCACCAGTTCCTGGACCGCAGCACAGGCGTTGCTCCCGCCGTCATAGCGGCAAAATTCCCCGGCCAGACAGGCGCTGACCACAAAACGGCATACGGGCGTCGTCATCACAGCTCCGCATTCCGGCGCTGGGCTATGGCCAGTTCGCGCCGCTCGGCCATCCCGGCTTTGACGGCATGCTTCATGGCCTCCTCGGCAGACTGTACCACAGGGACATTGGTGTAATACAGGGCACCGCTGTCCAGCCCGTTCTCTTCCTGGACGCGGTCATAATGCTGCCAGGCAGGGCTCAGGGCCACAAGGCGCGGCGTGATGACCGCGAAAAAGACCCACAGGCCGGCGCCCCAGAGGACAAGCTTGCCCATCTTGAAGATTCTGTCATTCATGAGAATCACCCTACACCGGAACATCCGGGAAAAAAAGGGGGCCGTTCCGGGAACGGCCCCCTTGATTGCAGATGAAGCTTAGATCTTGGCCGTGATTTCGGGGAAGACCTTGTAGAACATGATCCAGGCCATGAGCAGCGTCAGGGCCAGGTTCAGGGACTGACCGCAAACATAGAGCAGGATGGGCTTGCCGCCCTTGAAGTACTTGCCCAGTTCGCGGAAGTTGGTGGTCAGACCGATGGACACGAAGGCCAGGGCGAAGAACCAGCCGCGCAGGGGCACGGAGATCTTGTTGATGCCGTTATCCACCAGCATCTTGCCCACATCAGCACCCAGGGAGGAGCTGACCACGGACATGACGATGGAAGCCGTCAGGAAGCCCAGCACGAACTTGGGGAAGCGGTGCCAGATCTCCATGGCGCTGACCTTCTGGCCTTCCTGCACGTCCACCTTGGCGCACCAGTACATGGCCACGCAGAAGGCCGTCACACCGATGAGCACGTTCTGGATCATCTTGACCGTAGCGGCCACCTGCAGGGCCTTGGGACCGATGAAGGCACCGGCAGCGGCCACGGCGCCGGTGGCGTCCACGGTACCGCCGATCCAGGCGCCGCCCAGGACCTCAGGCATACCCACCCAGTTGATGAAGGCGGGCATGGCCACCATCATGATGGCGGTGAAGGTCAGGGACAGGCCGATGGACAGGGTCAGTTCTTCCTTCTTGGCGCGGCAGGCAGCGGCGGTGGCGATGGCCGCCGAGGTACCGCACACGGACATGTCGGCGGAAATGACCATGTTCAGGGTACGGGAAGGCATCTTGAGCACCTTCTGGCCGAAGATGAAGGTGCTGATGAGCACGATGGGGGTCACCACCCAGGCCACGAAGATGCCGGGGATACCGATGGCCAGGATCTTGTGGAACAGCACTTCGGCACCCAGCAGCACCAGACCGGCCTTGATGAAGTATTCCACCTGGGCGCCGTCCTTGACCAGCTTGGGCGTGCCGATGGTATTGGCGATGATCATGCCGATGGCGATGGACCAGATCTCGGCGTTGATGCCGTACAGGCGCATGGTCTTCTGGTTGCCCAGGATGTTGGCCAGCACGCAGAGGGCGTAGATGATGAGGAAGGAGACGAAGAACTTGCCGGGATTCATGCCCATGAACACGGCACCGACGGTGCACAGGGCGCCCAGCACCAGACCCAGCACGATGAGGGTGGGGATGCGGTTGAAGGGCTTGGCCAGACCGGAAGCAGCCTTGGAGGCCTTCTTCTCGGCGCTCTGCCAGGAGTCGATGGCGGCCTTGGCGGCATCATTCAGACCGGCGTCCTGATAACCGGCAGCGGCGGCGGCATCCTGGGCGGCCTTAGCCGTGGCCAGAGCCTCGGCAGCGGCCTGCTTGGCAGCTTCGACCTTGGGCTTGAGGGCGGCGTTGCGCTCATCCGCGCGGGCCTGATCCATCATCAGGGCATCCAGAGGATTGTCGGTCCAGCGGGCGGGCGTTTTCAGATAAGCGATGACATCAGCCACCTGGGACTGCTTCTGGGCCTGCACGTTTTTCTGGGCGGCAGTGGCCTTGTACCATTCGATGGTCTTGAAGGGCTTGCTTTCCTCGGCCTTGATGATGGTCTCGTATTCGTTGAACTTGGCTTCCAGGGCCGGACGCTGGCCAAAGCACAGCCATGCGGCCACTATCAGGAAGAAAAAGCCGATCCAGATGGCCCAGTAGTCTTCCTTCTTCCACAAGTCGGACCACTGCGACTTGGCACGGTCGACAACGACTTCGTTGTTTTGTTCCATAACAGACAACCTCCGTTTGCGGCCGGGCTGCTCCCCGCCACGTCGTATTGAAAATGGCAACAAGAAGGCTTCTTGCGGAGCGTTCCCTCCCATCCCGAAAAAAGACAGCGGCTTTTTTCACAAACCATCTTGCTCTTGCGGCGCGCACAGGCCGCACATCCCAAGGATAATACCGGGCAAAGGGGCAAAGTAAAGTAAACTATTCTCACAGGATAGAAACATTCATCCCATCACGACGCCATGGAAAATCAACAGGTTAGATATCATGTGAAATATTTTGTAATGCAGCCTCCCGTGACTGTGCCAGGCGGCTCTTCCCTCCTGTCCACTCCCGCATTTTTTCTGCCGGATACGAAGCCTTAAAATTTTTTTCGATTTTTTTGTTGACAAGAGAGCCGGTTTTGCGTAGGTTCCATTTTCGCGATGGGCTGTCGTTCAATTGGCAGGACGGCGGATTCTGGCTCCGCTAATCAAGGTTCGAGTCCTTGCAGCCCAGCCATCAAAACTTCATAGCGCGTCCCCATCGTCTAGCCGGCCCAGGACAACGGCCTTTCACGCCGTCGACAGGGGTTCAAATCCCCTTGGGGACGCCAACGAAATTATGCCCTTACGAGAAATCGTAAGGGCTTTTTTCGTTTTGAGGCATTTTCAAAAAATGTCCGTGCACCCCAGCGGCTATTCAGCTGCGATCCCTACCACACTCTCCCAGACATGCTACTCCGGCCGCCGTGTAATCCGACACCACGAACATAGCGGAACACCTTCCCCCTGCCGCGCTCTGGCATTCTAATACATCGGGCAAATCACCCAATCCTGATTATACGTCTGCTGAAGGACTTTTCGCATCATCGGACACTGCCTCGGTGGAGATTCCGCGAGCGTGTATTTGGCGCGTGCTGACACAAAATCCTGATTTGTTGATCTCTGCCTTGCGTGACGTTGCCAGCCGGGCAAGCAAGATTCGTGTCCCACCCCGGACAGTACACTCGTGGCTGGCCAGTCGGGAGAAAATGGGCTGGCAGCAGACAGGCCCAAGATGACCGTCAAACGGCTTCGGAAGCAATTCTTCGTAAAAGTCCAGCCGAAGGCAGGTGGCATGGTGGGTGGGGCGGTATAGTCTCCGCGCAGATCATCCCGCTGACCAGCTGCGCGTCACCCCCAGCTGCTCAGCAGGTTCTTGTGCAAATAAAGTGTTCCTTCATCCAGCCCCGTAACAGTACAGAGTGCGGGAGATTCAGGCTTGTCATGGCACTCCCTCTTGCCAGGTTATTTGAATAGGTTGCCATAAAAAATTTCTTTATTTATATCAAAAGATATTTATTCACCAAGATTAGACGAAAAAGGACTCTCCTGCGCAATGCAGCTGTTCGAACGGATACGCTTCCTCGCCCAGGAAAAGAGCATCCTCCAGTCAAAACTTGCTGAAATCATTGGGATCTATCCCTAAAAGTTCAGCCAGTGGCTTACCGAGAAAAGCCAGAAAAACATCTGGGAACATCTGCCGACGATCCTGGAAAACTTTCCCGATGTCCGGCCGGAGTGGCTGTATTGCGAGGACGGTCCCATATCGCGGGAAGCTGGCTCCCCTCTCCCAAGCCGGATCTAGAGCGGCAGCTCGACGAGGTTCGAGCCAAAATCTCGGCTCTTGAGGCGGAATTGCGCGAGGCAGACCGCCTGAATCGCAAACTCACGGCCCGCCTGCTGGTCGATGGCATAGGGGATAACACCGCTGCCAGCAGTACCGGCAAGGCCAGCGACGGGCACGGATAAGTAAATTCTCCAGCAAGTGAGCGAACCATGAAATATCTTCTTCCTTTGCTGGCCATGCTGACCGCCCTGCTCCTTGCGGGCTGCCATCACGGTCACGGTTGCTAAACATACCGCCGGGACCGGGCCTTTCCCCCCGTATCTGGTCCTGATGGTTCTTGGCGGTTCCTGTTGGGGCAGTCCCGGCGGTTCCGGGCTGGCCCGGAAAGTTGGGTTGTTTGGTCAAGTTGTTAAAAAAGGATTATATCCATTTTGGATATACGCCAACAATTTGGATATAAAATACACACTATTCACATGGAACTATTTGAAATAATTAGACATATATCTGAAAAAAGGGGTTTCTCTAGCAAAAATCGCTACACATATAGGAGAATCCCCCCAAACTTTTGGCAAATGGCTCACTTTGGGAAGCCAAAGAAACCTATGGGCACACCTCCCTAAAATCGAGGAACTCTTTCCAGATGTAAGGCCTGACTGGCTCTGGCGAGGGATTGGCCCGATTTTTTGGGACGGATCGGGAGAAGAGTCCCAACCTCCTGTGAGTATTGGGGACCTCCAAAAAAAAGTTACCGAACTGGAAGCCGAACTGAAAGAAGAACGCGCCCTGAACCGGCGGCTGACGGACCGGCTGCTGGAGCTAGGGAACAAATAGCGGATAACGGGGGAAGGAATGAGCGAGCGTATTTTTGCCACTCAGGGGGAAGTGCTGGAATTTTTACGCGGTCTGGGATTGAAAATCAGTCGGACGAAAATCAGCTCTGACTACCGCAGCGGCCGGCTGAAATGCACCTCGGATAAACAGTTCCGGGAAGAAGACGTTCTTGCTTACGCCGAGAGCCTCAAGGCTCCTACTGTACAGGAAAAGGCTGACAAGGCCCAAAAGCTCAAAGCCGAACTGACCAAGCAGAAGGCTCTGCTCTCCTCGCTTCTGGAGGCCGTGCCGGATGGTCATGCCGTGAAGCTGGCCCTTGAAAAATGGCTGGCCAAGAACGGCGATGAGGCGGACGACTTGTGCGCCGCCGTGCGGGAGGCCCTGGGCCGCGTGGGAGACATGGAGCCTTCCCGCCACGCATCCCGGACAGAGCCCCTGCCCTCCGACTTGCAGGCTGAAGCCTCCCCCAGCCCTGCCAAAGCGCTGCCCGAACTGGTCTATCTCGTCCAAGGGAGCGCTTCCACGCCCTACAAAGTCAGGTTCCGGGGAGAAGGGCCGGGCCTGGTAGCTTTTTGCTCTTGCCCGGCCGGAAAGATGAGTAAGACCTTCTGCAAACATGCGGCCGCCCTGTTGAAGGGCGACGCCTCGCGCCTGGTCGACGGCTCCGTCGATCTGGCCGCCCTGCGCTCACGGGCGAACGGCTCCCCCCTGATGGACAAAGCCCAGGGATATACGGCCAAACCATGGTCACACAGGGAAACCATCGCTGCCCCCGGTGCGCCGGATCAGGGCCTCAAACGCCTGCTCCCCTACATGGATCGCCTGCTGGAACAGACCACGCTCTGGCACGAATACAGCAGCAAGGACGATGGTTCGGAAAGCATCACCATCCTCGTGCAGGAATTCTACAAAAACGGCACGCCGCGCAAGCAGCCCACCCAGCTGCTCTCACTCTCCTATGAGCCCATCAAGTACCAATACGTCCACGGAAAATGGAACGATGAGCAGGAAGCCTTTGAGGCCGGAACATACAAGGCTGTGGGCAAGCGATCCCTCCCCTATCTGGTCAACAGCACCAACTACGGGACGCTCGATACGGCGTGGACAGCCTTCCTGCAGAAGCTCGAAGATGTGGTCGCAAACAAAACCAGTATCAATAATTAACAAAGTAATTGATATGAATACAAAAAAATCATTTCTATGCTTTCTTGTAGCTATATTTATAGCTCTATCAACTTTTTCAGCAACACCTTCTTCAAGTGGAGTATCTGAAGATAGTTTTTACAAGCAAGTCGAAATATTATTTCAACACATAGAGCGTAGACTTTCTCTCAAAATTGAAGAAGCAGCTATTGAAACAGCACGCCAGAAGCATCGTTTGACAGAGCAAGAAATAAAGCTTCAATCCCTTGAAGATAAATTTAATAAATTCAAAAAAGAGCAAGCTGAATGGCTAAAAGATCATCAAAACCCCATTATTGCTATCGCCGAAAAGAAAAAAGAAGAAGTTCGTGCAGCTGGTGATCGCTACGTCAGTTTGGCGGGAGAACATTTTTCACTTCTTAGCATATTTGCAACAATAGTTGTATTTATACCAACTTTGTTCAGCATTTTTAATGCCATCTCATTTAAGAAAAAAGCCAAAGAAAATCTTATTGAAATGAGCAATAAATTAAAACAAATGGATAGTCTCATAGATAAGGGAAAAAAAAGTCTCCATTTTCTTGATAAAGCAAAAGATAAATACCAAGAAAAATTTTCGTCAGATACAATTAAGTCTGCCCAAAAAGCAACAAAAAGCGGTATAGGAATTGATGCGCTGCGAGGAGCTGCTGTTCTTGCCCAAAATAACGAAGATTGGGAGAGAGCGTGCTTATATTGGGAAGATATTGTCAAACAGGCTCCGCATGATACAATAGCACTGTTCCATCTTGCACAATCAAAAACTATGCAGGGAGCACAAAAAACAACACCTACCCACATAAGGGCTGTTCTTTGGAAAGAGGCAGAGCAATACTTTAAGCAGTCTCTCAATGCTTCAGAAAAACTCTCTCCGAAAACAAAATCAGGGTTATTAAATGCATATGCTATTTTAAAATCAAACCAATCAGAATATAGCTTTTCTTTTGAGGAAAAGAATAAGCTGCTTGAACAAGCATACAGCATGTTTTCAGAGGCATATAGGATATTCCCCCAGAATACAGGCTTACTCCGTAACTTAGCACTAGTATTGCGCAAACAAGCAGACATATCTCCATTCGAGCAGCGGCATAGTTTGCGTATCAAATCAGAAAAACTGTTAGAGCAATTTCTAAATATTAACCCTACAGATCTTGATGCGTTGCATATTCTAGCAGACTTAAAATGTGAACAGGCGGATGACTGTGCACCTAATGAAAAACAGAAGTTACAGGATAGTGCTCTAGAAACTCTCAGAAAAGCCCACTCTTTTTCCCCCCAAGATCTCACAACGATTCGTAAAATTTCAAATATTCTCTGTACTCAAGCTATCGAATCTACATACGATAAAAAAATATCATTATTAGATGAGGCAGAAAAAACTATTAATCTTGCGATATCTATAAATAAAAATAATGCAGATAATCTGCGAATGCTGGCTCATATTAAATGGGAAAAATCATTATGTTTTCAGGAAAAAGAAAAAGAGACGCTTCAGGAAGAAGCTACCAATTTGCTTTTTCGAGCGCAAGAATTAGAGCCTCAGCGACTTGATATTATTAAAATTCTTATTCGCACATTAGTAACGCAAGCAGAAGATAGAGACTGCAACGAGTCAGAATCCCTGCTCAAAAAAGCAGAAAAAATTACATTAGAAACAGCCATTCCCCTTGATCCTAATAATCACGAACTACTCAATATTTTAGCTAATATAAAGATGCAACAAGCAAAAATATCTCCGCAAGAAGAATCAAAATATTTATATGAAGAATCTGCTAGTATATTAAAAAACATACTAATAGAGACTCCAAATGACACAAATACATTAGTTCAGCTTGGCATCCTAAAGTACAATCAAGAAAAATATGGGGGAAATGAGGATAAACAGATATTACGATCCGACGCTATTAAATACTTTGAAAGAGCCCTTGAAGTATCCCCCCAAGATATCCATATCATCAATAGATTTGTTTCGGTCCTAATTTTTTATATAGAGAATAGCGAACTCAAAGAGAGCATCCCCTTGTACCACAAAGCCGAAAAAATACTTCGAGATACGTTAGAGATAGAGCCAACCTCTGTACAGAACTTATGTGATCTTTCTCTCCTCTTAGGGAATAAGTTAGGCAAGCAAGATTCAGATAACGATGAGTGTACATCGGCAGAAGTTATAAGACTATTTCGTAAAGCACATTACCTCTCCCCTAATAATTTCAAAATTTCGCGCAATCTCATTTTGGCATTGTACGAAAAATTCGAGTCAGAAACTATAGAAAATAAAAATCTTATATTAAAAGAAATTAGGAATGTTTTATATAAAATTAAAAAAACAGACAATTCTCTTAAGACATATAAAGAAACATTGATAATATTTTTAGTTGCAAAATCTAAAATAGCTCGCCAGGAAAAGTGCAAAAATGCATATCTCATGCAAGCCGAAAAAATCATTCATCAACAAAAGGAAAAAAATCCTGAAGACTACTATAGCCTTGCTTGTTTGGCAGCATTGCGTAAAGATACCGATAAGGCTATGGAGTATTTAGAAATATGCCGCAAATTAAACGGTCTTCCCCCGCGTCACATACTAAATAAAGATAGAGATTTAGAAGTACTGCGCGCATCAGAAAAGTTCCTCAGTTTTGTTGAGCGCGTCTATCCTGAAGAATAATAGTATAATGTATACTTACTATAGACGTCAGTAAATACTTGTATCTTTCCTGCATATTTCTTTAAGCCCCGGCTTTCGCCGGGGCCTTTGTCATTTAGCGGGAAGCGGTCTCCAGCCAGTGGGCGAAATCCAGAACGGCCTGGCTGCCGCGAGGCAGGCCGTACTTGAGGCTCTCCTTGCGGATCGTCCAGCCGGAGTGGCGATAGGGGCCGCTCAGGTAGTAGCCGGAGCCGCCCGTGTAGTTCTCGCGATTCTCCTGCCCTTCTGTGGCTAGCTTTTCCGTGGGGCTGAAGGTGGCCGCCAGCTTGCGCATCTCGCGAAAGTTGTTGCGGTCGGACTTGGAGAAGCCCAGCAGGACGGCCTGGTCACGCTATGCGTGAAGTAGTCGGTTATGATATCGCTTATGGCTTCGCGCAGCTGGCGACGATGTAGCCCTTGGCCCATTCCGGCGTGTGTTCCTTCCAGAAGGCCTCGCACCGACTTTCCCGCTCGCGGCGCTCCTGATCCGCCCCGGCCTGCTCCTGGACGCGAACCTCATTGGCCTGCAGAACGGACTGATACAGGGCCTCGCAGCTGGACTGATCCTCGCGAAACTCCATATTGGGGTGCCAGTGGACGATGGTGCGGTACGGCTCGGCGATGACATGGGCGGGGACCCATTGGCCGTAAGGCCGCCCATCATTCCCTTCCTGCGTGGCGATGACAGCTCCAGATGTCTACGCTTGAAGTGCAAGCTCCTCCCTAAAAAAAGCCCCAGCAACACCGGGACGCCTCCCCATGCCAGCATCATACGCATGGTACCCTACTACCGCGCCGCATACGCTACCGTCTCCACAAACCATACATAAAAACGGCATGCCCGTTATCTGCAGGCATGCCGTCATATTCCAAAAGCACTCTCCCCTGTGCCCCCAATATTGGGGGCACAGGGGGACTATTCTTCAATACCGCACAATTTCCGTACGTCCTTTTGCGGAAGGCTAGTATCTCGCGTCACCAGCTTGTAGGACTTCTGCTCTCCAAGGGCATTGATGAGCAAAAGCCCATCTTCGCCTTTTTTATCAAGATAGCAGGGAACATCCGAGTTATCGACAAAGATCTCCACCCTTTCCTCGGTCTCCTTGCTTATCCTATACTTGAATCCGTATATCTTTTCTTCGTTGATCTTCATGAAGATGGAGGGCATCTCTTCAAGCTGCCACCAGCCACGGATATCAAAAGCGAATGCATTCAAAGGTATCGCCAAAAGCATGAGCATCAGCACAAACACGTTTCTCACAGTATTCTCCTCAAGCTAATCAGTAGCTAATTCCCTGGCATATCAGCAGGCAATATTTTCTGCATCAGCAGAAAGCACTCCCTTCATCATGTATCCTGGCTTCTCTTCCTTCCTTTCCTGGATGCCGACGGCACCGATAGCAAAAATAAAAAATTATTTCAAGGATGATGCTTTCAAGAATAAATACACAATAATCAATAATTTTATTATAAAACAAATTTAGTCGAAAAATAAATAATCCATCATCATCCTAATATATAATAAATAGCTATTAAAACATATAACATGATCTATTCAAGAAATACATAAACAACATTCTATTATCAGGATAAAAAATCAATACATACCCATATTCAAAAATGAAAATATCCTCCAATGCTGACAGCACTGGAGGATATTCCGGCAATGGAGACACATTCTTTAACGGATATCAGTCCTTTTCCGGAAAAACTTCCTCGACGATACCCCGCAGGCGCGCCAGTATCCCGGCATCCACCTGAGCAGGGCCGCCATAGGGATATTCCCTGCCCAAAAAGCGGTATTTCTGCTCACCCATACGGTGGTAGGGCAAAAGCTCGTAATGGACGGCATCCATGGAGCGGGCCAGCTCGACGATACGCCGGATCAGCTCTTCGTCATCATTGATACCGGGGATGAGCGGCGTACGCAGGTGGATGGGCAGATGCGGATACGCGCTCCGCACAGCCGCAAGGTTGCGCAGGATGCGCTCATTGCCCATGCCGGTCGCCTTTTTGTGGGCCTCGCTGTCCAGATGCTTGATGTCGAACAAAAGGTAGTCGAGCTTGCCGCAGGCGGCAAGGATGGTCTCTTCGGGGGCCTGACCGCAACTTTCCATGGCGGTATGCACGGCCCGGTGTTCCGCCTCTTCCAGGATGGAGAGGCAAAAATCCCCCTGCTGCAACGGCTCGCCGCCGCTCAGGGTCAGGCCGCCGCCGGAGCGGGCATAAAAGGCGGCATCTTCTTCCACCTTGTCCAGCACTTCGCGGGCCGTCATGGTCTTGCCGTAAAAGGTCAGCGCCTGTCCCGGACAAACCTCCGCACAGGCACGGCAAGCAGGATCGCAGCGTTCCCTGTCCCGATGGATGCCGTCCTGCTCAAGGCGCAGGGCCTGTTGCGGACAGGTGGCCACACAGCGCCCGCAGCCAAGGCATTTGTCCGCATTGTACGCCAGTTGCGGTACGGCCTCCTGGGATTCGGGATTGCTGCACCACAAGCAGCGCAGCGGACAGCCCTTGAGGAAGACCAGCGTCCGTATGCCCGGGCCGTCATGCACGGAATAGCGCTGGATGTTGAAAACGGTACCGCGATTCTTGTCCGACATGGCATCTCTCCCGAAAGGCGGAAGGGGGCCGAAGCCCCCTCCCTGAGGTTGGATTGGCGATTTACTAGACCTGCTCGTGCTGGGTACGGGCGATGAGGTCGTCCTGCAGATCCTTGGACAGTTCCGTGAAGTAGGCGCTGTAGCCCGCGATGCGGACGATGAGGCCGCGGTACTTTTCGGGATCCTTCTGGGCATTGACCAGGGTCTGGCGGTTGACCACGTTGAACTGCACATGCCACAGCCGCAGGTCCACGAAGGCGCGGATGAAGCTCACCAGCTTGCGGGTACCTTCCTTGCCGGCCAGGCAGCTGGGGGTGAACTTGATGTTCAGCAGGCGGGCGGCACGCTGGAACATGTTGTAGTTCTTGGAGTTGAAGTTGGAGAGCAGCACCGCGGTAGGCCCGTTGACGTCGGCGCCGTGCGAAGCGGAAGAGCCGTCGGACAGCGGCGTCCAGGCCTTGCGGCCGTTGGGCGTGGCGGAGACCACGCGGCCGAAGGGCACGTGCGAGGTGAAGGGCACCATGCGGAAGTCGCACTTGATGCCCAGACGGGGCGCGTACTTCTTGCTGAATTCCTGGGCCAGGCGGTCGATCTCCAGACCGATGCTGTCGGCGTAATCATCATTGTTGCCGTAGCAGGGGGCACTCTGCAGCATCTTGCGGACGTCTTCCTTGCCTTCGAAGTTGCATTCCAGCGCGTCCAGCAGCTCCTGCATAGTCAGTTTCTTGTCGTCGAAGACCAGCTTGCGGACAGCCGACAGGGAATCGATGGCCGTACTGTAGCCCAGGCATTCGAAGTAGCCGAGATCCAGGCCGCCTTCGTAGTGGTGATCCTGGTGCAGGTCCACGCATTCCTTCATGGCCAGCACATGCAGGGCATCGGAGATGGGCGTGGCAAAGTGCTGCGCGCGGGCCTTGATGATGTGGTACTGCTGCATGAAGGCGTGGCGCATCAGGTAGTTCTGCTGGGTGGCGTAGGCCTGCCAGAACTCTTCCCAGGTGGTGAAGTTGCGCACGTCACCGGTCTCCACGGTCAGCAGTTCGTCGCCGTACTTCTTCATGCGGCCGTTGTAGAGCACCAGTTCCACGGCGGCACCAAAGTTCATCTGAGCATGGCCGCTGGTGTAGGTATCCACGCGGGGCATACGGATCTCGGCGCAGCCGGAAGCGGCATAGTCATAGATGTCTTCCAGGGGAGCGCCCTTGGCCAGATGCAGGGGGATGATCTCGTCGTCATTGAGCAGCTTGGGGAAGCCGCAGCCCTGCTTGATCATCTCGGCCACAGCGGTCAGGAAGCGCTCGGGAGAACGGCTGTGCACACGGGCGGCCAGGTCGGGATAATGCAGGGGGCATTCCCGCTTGGAACGCATGATGATGTAGGACAGTTCGTTGGTGGCGTCGCGGCCGTCGCGGGTCTGGCCGCCCACGGTCACGGCTTCCCAGTGGGAATAGCCTTCATGGGTGGCCTTGTTGTAGGGCGTAATGGCCAGGTCCAGGCACTGGGCCATGCTGGCCCACATGCACTGGAAGAGCTCGATGGCGCCTTCCTCGTCGATGCGGCCTTCGGCCAGGTCCTTCTGGTAGTAGGGCCAGAAAAGCTGGTCCATGCGGCCGTTGGTGGGGTTGGAGCTGATCTTCTGCTCCAGGCGGGCAAAAGCCTGGGTGAACCAGTGGGCCTGGATGGCTTCATGGAAGGTGCGCGGCGGGTTCTCGGGCACCCATTCGCAGTTGGAAGCGATGGTCAGCAGCTCCTGCTTGCGGCGGGGATCGGTCTCTTCGGCGGCCTTGCGACGGGCCAGTTCCGCATGGCGGCGGGCCCAGGTGACGATACCTTCACTGACGGTGACGATGGCTTCCAGGTAGGGACGCTTTTCGCTCTGGTCCACCGGATCGTCGGGATCCAATTCGGCCATGCGGGCCAGGGCTTCTTCACGGATGCCCTTGAAGCCCAGCTTGAACAGACGTTCCCAGTCCAGGCACCACTGCAGGCTGGAACGGTTGGAGGCCGTTTCGCAACAGATGTAGCGGGAGATGTAGCCGCCCTTGTCGGCATAAGCCAGGCGGTGGGACTCGGGATCCAGACGGCTGTTCAGATCCTGGTGGAAGGTCTTGTCCTTCCAGTAGGGGGTGATGATCTCTTCCACGGCGCGGGCGTCTTCGGCATTGACGTCGAAGGGGGAAGCCTCGTGGCCGGGCAGTTCCTTGAGGGCGGACGCCTGGTAGTCGCCGTCCAGTTCGGGATACAGGATGCCGTAACGGGCGCCCTGCTGGCCGCAACGACCGGCGATGAGCTGGTCATCGTCGATGTAGACGGTCATGTTCTCGCCGATGTGCTTGAGGGCCTTGGCCCAGCGCAGCACCAGCAGTTCGCCTTCGGTCTGCTTCATGGATTCGGTGAACAGCAGCGCGCGCTCCACGTCGATATGGGGCTTTTTGCCTTCAAAGGCAGCCACCAGACGGTACAGGCGGGGATGCTTTTCAGCATAAGGATTGCTCTTGCCGGCGATGGTATCGAGAAGGAGCTGTTCCTGTTCGGAATAAGTGCAGGCACACGACATGGTATGTTCCTCCAGGGCCCGCAGGCCCGTTGTTTGTTCTTGTTGTACGATCCTCTACTTGCCGCTGGAGCTGCCCGTGGCGTCCACGCTCTTGCCCATGGTCTCCTGTCCCCAGATGGCCAGGAGCGCCGTGGAGACGAGGTAGCAGATGGCCAGGAACCAGAACACCGCGTGCTGGTTGCCGGAGGCGATGAGGAAGGCGATGAAGTAGGCCGCCAGCACGCCGCCGCAGATGCGGCTCACGGCTTCGCCGAGACCGGCGCCCGTACCGCGCAGTTCCGTGGGATACTGTTCGGCGATGTAGAGCTTGCAGATGGAGAAGATGGCATTGCCGAAGAAGGCCAGGGCCGTACCCACGATGAGCCAGGCATTGAGGCTCTCCACCATGGTCAGCAGGATGCTGCAACCGGCGGTCAGCAGGGCCAGGATGATGTACATGGGCTTGCGGCCGTACTTTTCGATCATGTGGCCGCAGACCATGCCGGCCACGGCACCGATGGCCATCATCAGACCGCCCATCAGCACGGAGCTGGACATCTGGAAGCCCTTGCCCGTGAGGATGGTGGGCGCATAGACCATGACCACGTACCAGAACACCAGGGCGGCCGAGAACATGGAGTAGGACACGATGGTGCGGCTCAGGTACGGGGGCTTGAAGAGCATGGTCCAGCTGACCTTGGGCTTGTTGCCGGAGCGGGCTTCGTTCACGGCGGTCAGGATGGCGGGATCCATGTAGTTCTTGTCATGCTCCATGCCTAGGCTGCTTTCCAGGCGTTCCACCAGGGCCTCGGCTTCGTCATGACGGTTGTGGCGCATGAGCCAGCGGGGAGATTCCGGCATGTACTTGTGGATAAAGTACAGCATCACGATGGGCAGCCCCCCCACGAGGAAGGGCAGCTTCCAGGCCACTTCCAGCGGGAAGGTGGCCACGGCCCAGGCGCCGAAGGAAGACGGCAGCACATAGGAGAGCACGAGGATGGAATTGCAGTAGGCAAAGGTGACGCCGCGCTGCTTGGCCCCCACCAGCTCGGAAATGTACAGGTACGGGATGGGGAAGACGGCGCCCGAACCAAGGCCGCTCAGGAAGCGCATGGCCACGACCCAGTAGAAGTTCTCCATCAGGGGGCCCATGAAGGTGAAGACCGTGAAGATGAACACGGCCCAGAAAAGGACGCGCTTGCGACCATAACGGTCCGAAAGGAAGCCGCAGCTGAAGGTACCCAGCACCACACCGATGGTGGAGCAGGTGGCCAGCAGGCCGGTCTCCGCCGGGCCGAGGTTCCAGATCTGCTTGAGGACCAGCACGGTCTGGCCGATCAGGCCCAGGTCAAAGGCTTCCACCACGCTCACCGCGGCCAGCACGGCGATGATCTTCAGCATTTCGCTTTTGACCGGCAGGCGGTCGAAGCGGGACAGGCAGTTGGCCTCGCGATGTATCAGGGACTGGTTTTCCATGATCTCCTCCATCCTAGGAGCGGCTGTACACGACATCGCCGCCCACATAGGTGCGCAGCACGGCGATGTCCTTGATGTGTTCGGGGGCGACCGTCAGGGGGTTCTCGGCCAGCAGGACCATGTCGGCGTACTTGCCGGGCGTCAGGGAACCCTTCACATGCTCCTCGAAATTGAGGAAAGCAGCATGGATGGTCACGGCCTTGAGGGCCGACATGACCGTCACGGCCTGGTCAGGCCCGTACACGGTGCCCTTGCGGCTGGTGCGGGTCACGGCCGTGCAGACCTGGATCAGGGGATCCACCGGCGTGATGGGGGCGTCGGTATGCAGATTGTAGGGCAGGCCCAGTTCATCAGCGTCATGGCAGGGGCAGAAGCGGGCCACGCGGTCCGCGCCCACATAACCGGCATGGATCTCGCCCCAGTGGTACAGGGGGCTGATGAAGAAGCAGGGATAGGCCCCGGCAGCCTTGAGACGCTGCAACTGGCTGTAGCTGGGATACTGGCAATGGATGACCAGGTGCCGCGCATTGGGACGGGGATGGAGCTGCTGCAGGCGCTCGTAGGCCTGGGTCACGATCTCGATGCCACCGTCGCCATTGGCATGGATGGCGATCTGCCAGCCGGCCTTGTGGATGGGCAGGATCTTTTCCACCAGCTCGTCCACGGTATAAAGGAATTCACCGCGGTAATCCGCGCCCTTGGCAGGATCCACGAAGGGATAGGGCTCCAGGAAGTAACCGGTATGGCCGCGCGGATCCCCGTCGGCCCACAGCTTGGCCGCGCCCATGGTCACCCGGCCGTTACCGGAAAGATCCGTACCGGGCACATGGTTGGGATACGGAGCCAGGCGGCTCATGTCATTGGCGCGGATGAAAAGCACGGTACGGATGGTCAGGGTGCCGTCGTGCGCGCAGTCCAGGACCAGCTCGGTCACCTTGTGGCCCAGTTCCGCATCCATGGGCGAAAAGGCCGGGCCACCCTGCGCCGTGGTGATGCCGCAAGAGGCATAGCGGGCGCTGTCGTCAGCCAGAGCCGCACGCATCTCGTCCAGGGTAAAGCCGGGGATGTGCTTGCGCACCAGGGTCTGGGCCGGGATGCCTTCCAGGATGCCGTTGGGCTCGCCCTGGGCATCACGGCCGATGATGCCGCCGGCCGGATCGGGCGTATCGCGGGTGATGCCCGCGATCTCCAGGGCCTTGCTGTTGGCGATGCCCGTATGGCCCGTCACATGGCGGAAAAAGATGGGAACGTCCGTGGAAACTTCATCCAGGATCTCGCGGGTGGGATAACACTGCTCCTCCATGCCTTTTTCGTCGAAGCTGTGCCCGACGACCCACTGGGAAGGACGGTCGTCATGCAGCTTGCGGCGCAGGCTCTCCTTGAGGGCTTCCATGTTCTCCACAGCACAGTCGGCCGCATACAGACGGTTCATGCCGCCGCTGCAAAAATGACTGTGCCCGTCGATGAATCCCGGCAGCAGCGTGCCCCCTTCCAGAGAAACCAGGTCGGCGCCATCGCCCACAGCCTGCTTCACATCCTTCAGAGAGCCCGTGGCCACTATACGCCCGTCCATCACGGCCAGCGCTTCGACCTGGGGGAAATCCGCATCCATGGTCAGGATGGTACCGTCATGGTAAATGGTGATCTTATGGTTTGCCATTGGGAAACTCCTGTTGATTTCTTGGTCCGTATAAAGCAAAGGCTGTGCCACAAAAATAACAAGCAATATTTTCAATATGTTAAAAAATAATCCCCTCGATTCCTTTTGTGATTATTGCATTATTGCAATAATCAATGCCCGTGTGATGCCTGCACATTTGCAAATTCGCAGTATACATTCTATTTTATAAATAAAATAAATAAAAACAAATAGTTATAATATTTATTTCATTTTTGCAATACTGTAGGGATGCAATGTAAAAACAAATAATGATTATCCATAATATTAAATGGGATGCATCCTTTCGAAAACGAAGGGGAAAATGATGCCGACAAAGGACATCAGGGCATAAAAAAAGGGAACGCACAGCGTTCCCTTTTTTCGCATATAAGGAAAAGGTTCACATAAAGCAGGCCATCATGCCTGGATGTCCTGCTCCAGCGCATCCCGCAACAATTCCGCCTGGACCTCCGGTCGAAGCGGCCCCGGAAGGGCCGCATAGCCCTCGAAAGGCATCATCTGGGCATAGAATTTTTCTTTGTCGTTACGTGCGGCCAACAGCTGCAGGGCATCCTGCATGCAGATATTGAGGTGCCAGTGCTTCTGCCAGCTCCAGGTCCTGACAAAAGCCGCCATCCTGGCGCAGCCGTCCTTACCAGCCACCGCACGCGGCGGCATGGGGATCTCCAGCATGCGGGCGGCACGGGCCAGGCCCTGCTCATATTTGCAGGCAGCCACGGAATGCAGGATCGCCGTAAAGCCGTTACGGGCGCAGCCCGCCCCAGGCGAGATCCCTGCGGAAAGCGCATCGCCGGCCCGGCGCCCGTCAGGCGTGGCGCCCGTGACGCCCCCCATGGCCCGGTGACTGGTCACTGGCACGTAGAAGATCTCGGGGGTACCGCCGTAATAATTGAGATGACGGCCACAGAACTCGACCATGAAACGGTCGAGCCTGGCAGCGATGTCATCGACCCTGTCATCCTGATTGCCGAACTTGGGAGCGGCCAGACAGTACTGGCGCTCCAGCTCGAAACCTTCGAAGTTGTTCCTGAGTGCTTCCAGAAGGCGGGCCATGTCCAGAACGCGCCGCTCATAGACCAGCCAGCGGATGGCCGCCAGCGAATCCACCACTGTCGCGAAGCCGGTAGGGCCGATCTGCCCGCCCAGGATCAGGGCGCCTTCCAGTCTGCCCACGTTGATGTCCCTGCCCTGCTCCATACACAGGTCATGTAGGCTGGAAAGCAACGGTGCCGCCACATGGGCTGGGCGCAGGGTATCCGCCACATATTGCTGGATGAGGACCTGCTCCAGAATGAAGGAAAGCTGGGCGAAAAAGGCTTCCTCAAAGGCAGCGTATGTGCTGAAAGCACACGGATCGCCTGTCTCCAGCCCCAGCCGGCCGCTTCCCTCCATGCTGCAATGCCCGTCGTACAGCACCATCTCGAGCACGGCCGCAAGGTTGAACCAGGTCGTGCCGGTCAGATAAGTCGTCCGGTTGATCAGGCGCACCTCGCTGTACCCGGAGCCGCTGTAGTCACGCGCCTCCTCAAGGCCGGCCCCTTTCCTCACGAGCAGATCGATGATCTCGACATCGTTCATGAATTTCGGGCCGCGCCCCTCCCGGATGGCGGCACAAGCCGCCTGCAGCAGATCTTCCGGCGTCTTTTCGTGGATCCGCAGGCTGAGTTCGGGATAATCCAGCGGGAACTCGCGCCGGGAACGCAGCAGCAGCCAGGAAAGCTCGTTGGTGGCATCACTGCCGTCCGCCAGCTGGCCCCCGATGCAGGTGTGTTCCCAGTGGGCATTGCCTTCATAGATCTGGATCCCGGCCGCCGTCGGCTGGACACGCACGAACTGCGCCATGTTCAGCCACAGGCAGTCCAGCAGCTCCAGGGCCTGATCTTCGTCCAGGCGGCCCTCCTCCCGGTCCTTCTTGTAAAAAGGATACAGGTACTGATCCATGCGGCCGTTGCTGATGATGCCGCCGTGCAGCTGTTCCAGGCGCGACACCAGCTGGGTGAACCATTGGGCCTGCAATGCCTCGTGGAACGTACGGGCGGGCTGCCAGGGCACATGCTCGCAAATGGCCGCGATGCGCTCCAGCTCTTCACGGCGCACGGTATCGCCACAGGCCGCCGCCTGCTGCCGGGCAAGCGCGGCATAGCGGCAGGCAAAACTCCGTATGCCTTCGCAAAGGATCATCACCGCCCGGTAAAAAGGTGCCTTGTCCCAGTTGTTGGACGGGTCGTTGATGTCCAGGGCATCCAGGCGCCGGGCGGCCTCCTGATAGATGCCGCAAAAGCCCCGTTGCAGGACCTTGCCGTAATCCAGCACCCACTGCAGGGAATGGCGGACCGTGGCTGTCTCGTGGATGATGAAGGACGGTACGTAGATGTCCCCGTCCTTGTAGAGGAGCCTGCGCAGATGCAGGGGCACCGCATCGGCCAGACTTTCCCGGAAGGTCCTGCCGGCCCAGAAGGGCAGCAGCTCGTCGCGTATGACGGCGATGTCCTGCTCGGAGAAATGATGCGGCATATCTTCCGCCGACTCCAGCAGGCTGCCGGCGGTGGCAAAATAGGCTCCTTCCAGTTCGGGATAAAGGATGCCGTAGCGTCCTTCAGGCCCGCCCCTGCCCACGATGAGCTCGTCCGGCAGGATCCGCACGTCTATGTTCTCCATGACGTGCGCCAGGGCCTTGGCCCAGCGCACCACCAGCGGCAGGTGCTCGGTAGTGCGGAACGAACGGGTGAAATAACGTGCTCTGTCCACCGACAGGCGAGGCACCTGGCCCGCGAAGCGGGACAATATGCGGGCCGTACGTGCCCGCGGACTCGTCATGACAGTCTTCATCACGCCTCCCCTTCTGCCCGTCCGTGCCGCGCCTCACGACGGCAGGCCGCCACCACGGCCCGCAGCTCCTGCAACTGGGCGCTGTCGGGACCAACGCTGGCCAGCTGGGAACGGACCATCCCGAGCTGGGCATATTTTTCTTCCCCCACCGGCAGGCACGGCAAAAGCTCGTGGCGCGTCACCGTGGGCAACTGGGCCACATGCCGTGCCATGTCCCGGATATCCGCCTCATTGTCATTGAAGCCCCGGACGACCGGGGTCCTGACCCAAAGGGGCAAGGCCGGGAACTCACGCACGATCCTGTCCAGATTTTCCAGTATCCGGCTGTTGTCCATATGGGTGAACGCCCGGTGCTGGCGGCTGTCCAGATGCTTGAGGTCGAAGATCAGCAAATCGCAATGCCGCAGGGCCGTCCTGTTTTCCGGGGCATCCAAATCGAACCAGCCGCAGGTCTCGATAGCGGTATGCAGTCCCTTTTGATGGGCCAGCGTCATGACCGCGGCGGCCAGGGTCGGCCGGACCAGCGGCTCACCGCCGCTCAGGGTCAGCCCTCCGCCGGAGGTGCAGTAAAAATCCCTGTCTTTTTCCGCTTCCTGCACGATGTCCGCGGCCGTCATGGCCCGCCCTACCAGCGAGAGCGCCCCCGAGGGGCAGACCTGCGTGCACTCTCCGCAGACACGGCAAAGCTGCCGCCGCACCACGGGCCTGCCGTCCGTATCCGGTCCCGGCGGGACGATGCCTCCGGACCGGCATACCTCCAGACACCTGCCGCAGGCCGCCGCACCGATGCAGAATTGCGGTACATAGCGCAATTCCTGCTGAAAATGCAGGCTCTCGGCATTGTAGCACCACGGGCAGCGCAAGGGGCAGCCCTTGAGATAGACCGTCGTCCGCCAGCCGGGCCCGTCCTGAACGGCCCCCCGCTGGATATGGGAGACCAGGACCATCTCTCTGGAAAGATTCTCCACTGCTTCCCCGTATGCCATCACGCCTTACCTTCCTGTCCCATGTTGTGCTGCGCGAGCTTGCGCCACAGGGTGGTGGGATGCATGCCCAGCATCTGGGCCGCCTCATGCATGGTCGCGCAGCGTTGCAGCGCCTGCCGCAGGCATTCCTCCTCCACGGCAAAAAGGATGTCCTTCAGGGGCTTGCCGTGCTGGTAGACCAGGCTCGCGGCATCCCCCTCCTGTTCGGCCGGGGCTGCCGCCTGCGCCGCCCCTCCCTGCCGCATGGCGAGGGGCAGGTCTTCGGGCCGCAGGACATTGCCTTCGGACATGACCAGCATCCACTCCATGATATTGCCCAACTCCCGGGCATTGCCCGGAAAGGAGTGAGAAAGCAGCAGGTCGATGACCTCGGGAGAAAGGCGCTTCCGGCAGCCATGCCGGACGTTATGCCTGTCCAGCATGTCCAGGGCCAGCGCATAGATATCTTCCTTGCGTTCCCGCAATGGCGGGATCAGGATCGGGATGACGTTGAGCCGGTAAAAAAGGTCCTTTCGGAACCTGCCCTGCTCCACATCCTCGGCCAGGTTCCTGTTGGTGGCCGCCACGATGCGGACATCCACGGAGACAGGCTTCGTCCCCCCCACCCGCAAAAAGGCGTGCTTGTCCAGTGCTTCCAGCAGCTTGACCTGCATGGGCAGGGGAAGTTCGCCGATCTCGTCAAAAAAGACCGTACCGCCGTGGGCCGCTTCCAGCAAGCCTGTCTTGCCCTTGGGATTGGCGCCGCTGAAGGCCCCGCGTTCGTAGCCGAAAAGCTCGCTCTCCATGAGCTGCTCGGGGATGGCACCGCAGTTGATGGAAACGAACGGCCCGCTCTTCCGGGGCGAAAGACGGTGGACGATGGCCGCCAGCATGCTCTTGCCCACCCCCGATTCTCCCTGCAGGAGGACGGAGCTGTCCGTCTGGCTGACCTTGATGGCCCTGTCGACCACGCGACGTATGGCCGCGCTGCGGACGACCATGCCCACTTCCTGGGTCACCTGACTGAAGATGTCGCCCCCGTGTGCCACGGCTTCCGCCTCTTCGGCACTCCGGCGACTGTCTTCCAGCTGCTGGCGCACATAATCGAAACGCTCCAGATCCATCAGCGAGACCACGACGAAACGGGGCTTTTTGTGATTGTCCAGAGAAGGGACCGACCACAGCAGCAGGGGCCGTCCCTGGCAGCGGGCGATGCTCTGGGCAGGCAGGGCCCGCTGGAGGCAGTGCGCGACCTCCACGGCCAGCTCGGGAAAATCTTTTTCCAGCTCGCGCACGTTGCGTCCCTGCAAGCTGTCGCGCTCCATGGCGCACAAGCGACAGCAGGGAGCATTGACCCGCAGGATGCGCCCTTCCGCATCCGTCACCAGTACGGCCTGCGGCAAGGCCTCCAGCAATCCTTTCAGCTGGCTGTCCAGCTCCCGATACGCCCCCAGCTGGCGCACCACGGCATCCAGCGATGAGATCTCCTGCATGGCGCAGACCACGCCCGCCACCTTGCCGTTTTGCAGGATAGGCAACCGGTTGGCCACCACCGTGGCCGCAGGCAGGTGCATGGTCTGCCCCAGCAGCGGTTTTCCCGATGTCAGGACCCGTTTGGCTTCCACCCAGTCAGCGGCATTGAAATCCGCCAGCGGATACCCGGGAAAAGGCGTCTCGCCCCCCTGGTAAAAGCGCCTCATGCTTTTATTGACGGCAATGATGCTGCCGCTGGCATCCACCACAAGGACACCATCGCTCATGGCATCCAGGATGGGCATGAGGGGGACAAGCTGCTGCGGCAAAAGTTGAATACCCATAGAACTCATGGCACGCTCTGAAAAGATTGGAGATATGTCACGGTACAGACCGGCAGGCCGGAGCGGCCCCGGCTGTTTTTGCGATGATACTGCATTTATGCAAATTGTGAAGACTTTCCTTTGCTACAGGGATCATCATGCATTTACGCAATGCAAATATGCAATACCATCCTTCTATACTCCTCTCCTGCCTGCGAGGGGCAGGCCATCCACAAAAAACTATTTAATAAATATTATAAACTAGTTATACGTAAAAACATAGTAAATTCCCCATAACGGCACTCTTTTTGCTTTGCGGCTCCGCAACGGGGAGATCCTGCCAGCCTCCCCAAAACCATGCGGAGGAAGCAGTCCCCATGTCCATGCGTTCACCGGCCTCCAGCCTGGGCAAGGTGGAATTCCTTGTCCTGCTCTGGACGACCTTTGCGGCCTTTGCCGCTCTTTATGGTCCCCAGCCGTTGCTGCCGGTCATCCAGCAACATTTCGGGGTCGGCAGCCAGTCTGCCAGTCTGCTTATGACGCTGGCAATCCTGCCGCTGGGGCTGGCGCCGGTCTGCTATGGCTATATCCTCAACCTGTGCAGTACCCGCCGCCTTTTGCAGCTGACCACAGCTCTGTGCGCTCTTGTCCTGCTGGCAGCCTCGTTTACGACGGCCTTCTGGCAGCTGCTGGCCCTGCGCACCCTGACCGGGCTGCTGGTCCCTGCCATCCTGCTGGCCCTGATGACGCACATCTCCCTGCACAGCCGGCAGGAGTCCCTGCAACGGGCCATGGCCATCTATACCACGACCACCATGTTCGGGGCCTTCCTGGGCAGGATAGGTTCCGGTTTCATCACCAGCTGGCTTGGGTGGCAGGCCGCCTTCCTGACATATGCCCTTTTGCTGGGATCTGCACTGCCCTGCCTCCTGCTTTTGCAGCGGACCAGGAGCACACAGCATGACGTTTTCTCCCCGGCCCACCTGTTAGGGGTGCTGCGCCAGCCGGGCCTGCTGCTGCTCATGCTCATCGGCCCCCTGTGCATCTTCGCGCATGCCTCTGTCCTGAACCTGGCGCCCTTCCGTATGCGGGAACTCCTGCCTGATGCCGGCAGCTGGGCTACAGGCCTGCTCTATGTCCCTGCCTTCATCTGCTCCCTGCTGGGGATCTTTTCCAAAAAGATCATGCGGCTGCTGCACGGTGAGATGCGCACGATCCGTTGCGGCGTCCTGCTCTTCCTCGCCTCTGTCCCGAGCCTTCTCCCTTCGAGCCCGCTCTCCCTGCTCCTGGCCATATTCGGTATGACGACGGGCTTCGTACTGGTCTACACCACGCTGCCCGGCGTGGTGAACCGCATGAGCCTGGCCGAAAAGAACATGACCAATGGCGTCTATCTTTCCGTTTACTACACCTTCAGCGCCCTGGGGACCTGGCTGCCTGTCATGGTCTACAGCCACTTCGGCATCGTTTCCTATGTCCTCTGCCTCACGGGCGTCTTCGCTCTGGCCCTTTCCCTCGTCCGCAAGAACCTCACCATCAACCTGTAAGAGAACATCATGAAGATCATCGACTTCCGCTATCGTCCCAGCACCCGTGCCTCTCTCGACAGTGTCATCAAAAACCCCGTGTACTGCGAATACATCAAAAAGACGGATTTCTGCTCCCGCCCCGAGAAGGGCCTGCCGGAGTGCATCGACGAACTGCGCGGCCTCGACATCGCCAAGGCTGTGGTCTCCGGGCGCGACATCGAATCCACCTATGCCATCCAAAGCACCAATGACGACGTGCTGCAATGCATGGCGGCCGCGCCCGACCTGTTCATCGGCTTCTGGGCCTATGATCCCCACAAGGGCATGACGGCTGTGCGCCGCTTCCGCAAGGCCGTTCTCGAAGACGGCATCCGAGGTGCCGCCATCGACGCCGCCATGGCCCACTGTGCCGTGGACGATGCCAAATTCTATCCGCTGTACGCCATGTGCTGCGAGTTCGACATCCCCGTCATCATGACCGCCGGTCTTTCGCCCTTCATGCCCAAGGTAGTCCTGGATTCGACCGATCCCCGCCACATCGACCGCGTGGCCACCGACTTCCCCGAACTGAAGATCCTGCTCAGCCACGGCGGCTATCCCTGGGTGCTGGAAGCCATCGCCCTGGTCCTGCGCCACAGCAATGTCTACATGGACTTCTCCACCTGCGAATCCAAGCTGATGGGACAGAACTACATCCAGGCCGCCAACGAATACATCACGGACAAAGTCGTCTTTGCCAGCGCCAATCCCTTCGTGGAAGTCCGCAAGGCCGTCGAAAAATATCAGCGCCTCGATCTTACTGAAGAATGCCGCCGCAAGCTCTTTTATGAGAACGGCATGAAGCTGCTGGGCCTCAGCAGCCTGTAGGCAGGCGTACCGGAACCATCAACATCAAAGAGAACACCATGGACATCACGACGTTCAAGATCTGTCGCCGTATCGTCAACGGATGCGGCAGCTTTTACGGAAATATCGCCGAAGAGGCCGCCTCGCTGAACGGCCACAGGATCTTTCTGGTCTGCGATCCCATCCTGGCCAAGCTGGGCCTGACGGAGAAGACCGCGGCCCTGCTGCGTGAAAAGGGCTTTGAGGTGGCGATCCATGCCGACGTGGAACCCGAACCCCGGGTGGAGAGCGTCCTGGCCGCCGCCGAGCAGGCCAGTGCCTTTGGGGCCGACTGTGTCATCGGCATCGGCGGCGGCTCCTCGCTGGATACCGCCAAGACCTGCTCCGTGCTGCTGGGCAACCAGCAGGACATCCGCGAACTGTACGGCATCGAAAAGGTATCCAAGCCGGGAGCGCCCCTGATCCTCGTCCCCACGTCTGCCGGTACGGGGAGCGAAGTCACGGACATCGCCATCCTCTCCGACGAAGCCGCCCAGCTGAAGATGGGCATCGTCAGCCGCCATATGCTGCCCGCCAGCGTGATCCTGGATCCCGAACTGACCCTGAGCCTTCCCAAGGGCCCCACCGCGGCCAGCGGCATGGATGCCCTCATCCACGCCATGGAAGCCTACACCTCGATCCATGCCACGCCCCTTACCGACATGTGGGCGGAGCATGCCATCGCCCTCATCGCTCCCAACCTGCGCAAGGCCTGGGCCCGCGGTGAGGACATCCAGGCCCGGCAGGCCATGCTGACCGGCAGCTTCTACGCCGGTGTGGCCTTCTGCAATGCGGGCGTCACGGCCGTGCATGCCTTTGCCTATCCCATCGGCGCGCGCTACCATATCCCGCACGGTCTGGCCAATACCCTGATGCTCCTGCCCGTCTTCCGCTTCAACATGGTGGGCAATATGGAACGCTTTGCCCGACTGGCCGCCATGCTGGGAGAAAACACCACCGGTTTGAGCCACGAAAAGGCCGCCGGTCGCTGCCTTGATGCTCTGGAAAGCCTGGCCCGCGACCTGCAGGTGCCCCGCCATCTTGCCGATTACGGCGTCACGCCCGACGATGTGCCCGTGCTGGCCGAATCCGTACTGCAAGTGACCCGACTGCTGGGCAACAATCCGCGCAGCGTCTCGTTGCAGGATGCCATCAACATCTACCGGGAAGCGCTCTAACGCCTCTCCCCGGCCTGTCTGACCGGCAGGCTGCCAGCCATACACACCATTGCCCCGATCCGGCGACATGTCCAACGGCACTTGCAGTCATGCAGGTGCCGTTTTTTGTTCCCGGGGGCCTCAGACAAAAGCAAAACAGAGGCGCACCCGCCCCCCGGATATGCCCTTCCCTTTCACGGCCTCCCCGTATAACAATCGTCGGGCGAGGAACGGGTTGCCTATCCCGTCCGTGCATACCGTCCGGCTGCGGCCATCCTGCCCCAAGGAAGGCACAGGCACGCTGCCTGCGCATGACCAGCCTCACCATGCGATCCTGCAACGGATGCCTCCATGCATAAGCCTGGCAGACACTGGGGCCCTCACCATCGTGCTGGCTCGGCTCTCCCGCACATCAGGCAAACAGAAAGGATATATCCATGCATCACCTGCTACGGGAACGAATGCGGCTCCTGCCGTTAACGGCCCTCCTCTGTGCTCTTTTCCTCCTCATGGTTGCCTGCGCTCCCGCGCACCGCAAGACAACCCCGGATGCAGGTCTGGAGCTGCGCCTCCTGCACGTGAATGATACCCATGCCTTTCTTGCCGGTATCGATGACCGCATGAACGCCTGTTTCGAGGCCGCGGACTGCCGCGGCGGCCTGGCTCGCATCAGCGCAGCCATCCAGACTGCCCGGCAGGAGCAGGACAACGTCATCGCCCTGGACGCGGGCGACCAGTTCCAGGGCACCCTGTTCTACAGCGTCAACAAATGGCCCGTGATCGCCGCTGCGGACGCGCTGCTGCCCTACGACGCCATGACCTTAGGCAATCATGAGTTCGACGAAGGATGCCGCGAACTGGCCCGTTTCCTGGAGGCCCAGCCCCTGCCGGTGCTGGCCGCCAATCTGACGCCGCAGCAGGGCTGCCCGCTGGCCGGGAGCCGCATACGCCCCTACCTTGTCCGGACGGTACGCGGGACCAGGGTGGGCATCATCGGGCTGGCCAATGACGAAGTCACCGGACTGGCGGCCGCCTGCCCCCGGACCACGTTCCGGGATGCACGGACAACACTGCAGCAGTACGTCGCCGAGCTGGAGGCTCAGGGCATCCGGCATATCATCGTTGTGACCCATCTGGGGCTGGAACGGGACAGGGAGCTGGCCCGCAGCGTCAACGGCGTGGATGTCATCGTGGGCGGCCATACCCACACCTATCTCGGCCCCGGCTCCAAGGATGGCCCCTACCCCATCGTGGAACACGCGCCGGATGGCGCTCCTGTCCTCGTGGTGACAGCCGCCCGTGCGACCCGCTATCTGGGGGATCTGAGCATCACCTTCGATGCGGCGGGCACCCCTGTGTCCTGGACGGGCGGTCCCCGGGAACTCCTCCCGGCTCTGCCGCAGGACGAAGCCATGACCCGTCTGGTGGCCGGCTACGCGGAGAGCCTGGAGCGCTATCGTACGGAGATCGTAGGCCGCCACAGCGTGCGGATGCCGGACGGCATGGAAGCCTGCCGCAAGGGCGACTGCTTCAGCGGCCTGCTGACGGCAGACGCTTTTCTGGAATACGGAAGGAAACAGGGGGCCCGCCTGGCTCTGGTGAACGGCGGCGCCATCCGGGCCTCCCTGCCCGCAGGCGACATTTCCCGGGGGGATCTGCTGGCCCTGCATCCTTTTGACGGCCAGGTGTATGTCCGCGAATATTCAGGCAAACAGATCATGGACGCCCTGGAGCACGCCGTGTCCGGACCCGACGGGGAAGGGCCGCAGCTGCTGCAGGTGGCGGGCCTGGCCTATGAGGCGGACACCAGCCGCCCTGCAGGCCGGCGTCTGCAGGCCGTCCATATCGTGGACGAACGCGGTCGGCGGCATGTGCTCGATCCTCAGGCCCGTTATGGTGTGGTCCTGAGCGATTTTCTGGCGTCAGGCGGCGACGGTTTCGGGATGTTGCGACAAGGCCGCCTGCTGGCCACCAGCCCCTTGTCCGTCAGGGAGCTGACGGGCGACTACATCCGGCGTCATTCCCCGCTGACGGCACCGCGAGGGGAACGTATCATCCTTGACCGGGCGAACGGCCAGAGCCCGCAGTAAGCCGGGAGAGGACGCCAGACAGGCCCCCCGAATAACCGATATGGACAGGATACGCCCGGGAAATCCCGGATGCCCGACAGGCAGCTTAGCCTCCGGCCATGGCAAACAGGGAGCAAAAGGAAACGGAGAAAGCAGAGGGAAAAGAGAAGCTAGACAGGGGAAGGCCACCGGCTCAGCGCCGGAAGGGCTCAGCCGAGGAGCCAGGGCGACGCGGCTTGTGGCGGCCCCGCGTCAGCATAAAGGCTGGCAGAGAAGATGAGAGACGGCAGCAAGGGCTCCCGCCCCGCCTGTTCTTAAGAGTGCGTCGGCTGGTCCGCAGGAACGTTCCGGTTCCAGTAGACCAGGACGCGCCGGACGAATTCCTGCGTTTCAGGAAAAGGCGGGATGCCGCCGTACTGCTCCACGCTGCCGGGCCCGGCATTGTAGGCCGCCAGGGCCAGCTCCACGGAGCCGAAGCGCTGCAGCTGGTGCATCAAATACTGGGAACCGGCATAGACATTGGCCCGGGGATCGAAGGGGTCGATGAGTCCCAGCTCTTCCTGGGTGTGGGGCATGATCTGCATGGCCCCCTGGGCCCCTACGGGTGAGACTGCGGTGTGGTCAAAAGAGGACTCGGCCTGGATGACCGCCAGCACAAGCCCCGCGTCAAGGCCGAAGATCTCCTCGGCCTCACGGGCCAGACGGCGCCATTCCTCCGGTGCGGGGGGCACGATGTCGTCATGGATCACCGGTGCGGACGGCGGGCGAAAAGACGTACGCCGTGCCGGTGCGGCAGCAAAAGCCTGCCGCTCGTCCCGGTCAGCCGTTGATACGGCGGCCACGGTCATGGTCTGGGGGGCAGGAGCCGTCATGGCCGCTGCGGCCTGCTGGGCATCGCCCGGGGCTTTTTTCTGCGGCAGGGAAGCGACCCGTACCATGCGCGGCAGGACCTTCTGCTCCTGATATTCATGGGAAAGGATGCCCGTACCGGGCTGCAGGGGCACCGGCGGCAATGCCGCTTCCGGCGGAGGCGCCACATGCCCGGACGTCCGGGAGCCACAGCCCCCGGCCGGCAAAAGGCACAGCAGCAGGCAAAAAAAACAGAAAATATGAAGGCAGCGGCTATCCTTCACGGCTCAATTTTCGTCGTGGGCAAGCTGGAAATAGAGTTCGATGGTATTGGTGCCGTCATCACCGCTGTAGCAATGGTGCGCGGAAACGTTCTTGACCAGGTGGACGCCCAGACCGCCGATGGGGCGATCCTCTGCGGCCAGCGACGTGTCCGGCGTGGCGGTCTCCATGAACGGATCAAAAGACGTGCCCCAGTCCCGTATCCAGACGCAGAGGAAGGGCGCGCTGTCCATGCTCACCCGCTTGAAGCCCAGTTCCATCTGCCCCCAGTGGGCGCTCCTGTCGCCTTCCTGCGGGCAGGTGCCGGCATAGGCATAGGTGGCCACATTGACCAGCAGTTCTTCTACTGCCAGTTCCACGAAACCAAGGATGTCGGCGTAGTCGGCGGCCAGGTGTTCACGCAGGAATTCCATGGCCGGCGCGCAGCTGTCAACACGGGCGGGAAGCATGATTCTGGCCACAGCCTACCTCCTTGCCCTCTCAGCCGGCCAGAGCCGCAAGGGCTTCCTGCCGACTGTCCCGGACAGTCAGCATGGCGTTGAACCCGGAGATGCGGAACACTTCCGCCGTCATGGGCTGCAGGGAACAGAAGGCCAGCTTGCCGGCACAGGCCTTGAGCGCCTTGACGAGCCCCAGGATGCCCCGCAGTCCGGCGGAGCTGATGTATTCCAGCCGGGACATGTCGATGAGCAAACGCTGCTTGCCCGCTTCCAGCAAGGCGCGGGTCGCGTTTTCGAATTCCGGTGTCGTCGTGGCGTCCATGCGGCCTGCAAGCTCCACGATGGCGATACCGTCCTGTTCCGTTACGATGACTTCCATAGAACCTCCGAATCTGGCTACTGATAGCTGAGCAGCAGGCCCTGACTGATCTTCAGCCAGCCGTCCAGCGTCACGAACAGCAGCAGCTTGAACGGCAGGGAAATGGTCATGGGCGAAACCATCATCATGCCCATGGCCAGCAGGACATTGGAAATGATAAGGTCTATGGCAACGAAAGGCAAATAGAGCAAAAAGCCGATCTGGAACGCTTTGGTCAGTTCCGTGATGGTAAAGGCCGGCACCAGGATGAACATGTTGTCACGCGTGATGCTCTGCCGCTGATGCTCCGGCCATATGCGCTGGGCCGTACCCATGAATTCCTGCAGGATGGCGGGGCTGGTGTTCTTTTCCAGGAATTGCCGCAACGGCGGCGAGACGGCCTGCAGGGTCTCCAGCATCTCCGAAGGCTTCGGGTTCGCGCTGAACCGCTGTTCCTCCAGCAGGGCCTTGGTATCCATGGCCACCGGCGCCATGATGAAGACCGTCAGGATGATGGCCAGGCCGTTCATGACCATGGCAGGCGGCACCTGCTGCACGCCCAGCGCGTTGCGGACAAGGCTCGTGACCACCACGATCTTCACGTAGGACGTGACCATCATGAGCAGGAAGGGCGCCAGCCCTAAGAGCGCCAGGCCCGCGATGAGATAGAGGGGATTAATCCCGGCCAGTTCCATCCCCGGCCCCCTGCGGCGTACCGCCGTCCTGTCCGGCAGCATGCATGCGGGTGATCTGCACGCCCGGCATGCCGCCCACATCCACCAGACGTCCCTGCGCCAGCAGCTGCCCCGCCACACGGATGTCCACGACGGGCGACGGTGTCTCGCCGCCCAAGGCCAGCGTATGCCCGGGGACAAGCGCCGCCAGTTCGTCCAGACGAAGATGCAGCCTGCCGATCTCAAAGACCACAGGCAGTTCCAGTGCCCCGACAGGTTCGGGGGCCACCGTGGGGGCTTCTGCGGCGGGCCCATCGTCCTGGACGGCCCCGGCAGGGGCCAGCTGTTCCTCACTCATGCCGTCCTCGCTTTCTTTCTCTGCAGACTCCCGGCCGGGATCACCCATATCCGGCCCCAGCACGGACAAGATCCCTTCCCCAAGCCGGCAGGCCAGTGCCCTGCCCTGCGGCAGGCGCAGACGCGGCGTCTCAGGGGCCCAGCTCTCCGGCAAAAGGACATCCCCCGGGACCAGCGTCGCCGCCTCGTCTGCGGACAGATGCATGCGCCCCGCTTCCAGCGGACAGGCCAATGTCCCCGTGAAACAGACCCCGGCCTCCGTGCGCATGGGGAGCTGTTCCAGCCGCTCCAGCACATAGCGTGCGGCATTTTCCTTCGCCCAGGACAGACGCAGGAAGACAGCCTCACCACCGGGCAGATCCAGCCGCAGGGGCAACGAACCGCCCCAGGCGATCCCGGCCTGCGGCGCTCCGGTAAAACGTAGTTCGCAGCCCAGGAAGGGTTCCAGCCGTTGCAGCGCAGGCTGCAGCAAACGCTCCAGGACAGCCAGACACAATTCGCCGGGCAGGCGGGCAAAGGTCTGCTCCCCTGCGGGCAGGGCGCTGCGCCAGGAGGCAAGATCCGGCCTCAGGGCCAGTGCCTCCAGAGATGACCATTCCAAGCGCCACAGATCCTCGCCACTGCTCAGATACAGCACGGCCGCCGGAACAAAGGGAGCTTCCTGCTCCGCGGTGGCCGCCGCGACATTGAACGACAACGTACAGGGAACAGGCTGCTCCGCACCGGCATCCAGCGCTACGGTCAGCGGCAGGGCCCGGCAGACGAGGGCATTGACCAGCCGCGCCTGCAACGGCGGCAGCGCTGGCGGGATGAAAGGCCGGGAAGGGATCACCTGGGACATGACTCACCTTTTCCGAAATCAGCGGGATCTGTCCGCTCCCCTTCGGAGGGGGAAAATATCGCGGCGCGCCGTGTGGCGGCCGTAGCTACTCCACGTCAGGGACGTAATCCTGGCGGCCCCGGGACTGCTGCCGGGCATCGCCTTCATTGCCGCCGTCCGCCCGGCTCTGGACGATCTCCACGCGAACGTTTTCGCCACTGCGCTCCAAAGCGCTGCGCAAGGCATCCTGTGCCCCCACCGCCGTCTGGAAGGACGCCGGATCGGCGCAGGCGAGCCGGATGAACAGCTGGCCGTCCTGCGCCCGGGCCAGACACAGCTCCGCGCCCGAAAGCGGGCCCTGCCCCAGCGTGATGCGGACTTCCGGGGAACCCTTGCCCGGCTCGGAGACCAGGATACGGTCCACCAGTTCGTTCACAAGGGCGTCCACATCCCCGGGAGCCGGAGCCGCCTGTGCGGCGCCCGTCTGCATGCTCTGCATGCGGCTGCCGAAAAGGCTGTCCAGCAGCGCCTGGGGCGACAGGGCATCCTGCCGGGAACCGCCCCGACCATTTTCCTGACCGCCCTGCCCGTCCCGTTCCCGGGATTCCTGCATGGCCCGGTCAAAACGTTCCTTGTCCCTGTCGTCCACGGGACGATCCGCGCCTTCACGCTCCGCCTGCATGCGGGAATCCGCTTCCTGCAAGCGTCGGGAACTGATCTCCATGCCCATGGGCACCTCCAGCATAAGCCGCCATGCTGATCCGGCCGAACACCCTGCGGGGGGCCTCAGGCATCGTCACTGGCGCGGGAAGGAGTGGCGAACTCCTCCAGCTCCAGATCTTCCAGATGCTCCTGCTCCCGTTTGGCGTTCTCCTGCCAGATGTCACGATGTTTCTCGATCTTCGCCGCTTCCCGGCGGGCCAAGGCCACGGCCCTTTGCGCACCGCTCACGGCCTGTTCCTGCTGCCGCACCTGCTCCTCCGCCTGGCGCACGGCCTGGAAGCGTTCCTGCTCTCCGGTGGCCAGCATGCCCAGAGAGGCCCGAAAATCCGCCACCTCTTCCAGAGAAAGGCTGGCCCCCAGGATGGCGGCATAACGCCGCTCTTCTTCTTCCTGCCGCCAGATGCGGTAGCGTTCCAGCTCGGCCTGCCGCCGCCCCACTTCCTCACGCGCCTGTACCAGCCGGCGTTCCTCCAGCCGCAAGGCGTTGCGGGCGGCGTCCTCCCGATAGTGGCGAACGGACAGCAGGGCCTGCAAGGGATAGAGTCGTTGCGCCATGATGCACCTTTGCCATATGCAGAGGCCGGGCCCCGCTTACAGCACGACCTTTTTCAGGGCCGCCAGGGTCTCCTCGAACGAACTTTTTTCCTCCAGCCCCTGGCGCAGGAAGGCATTGACCGCCTGGATATGCCCCAGGGCGAAATCCGCCTCGGCATCGGCCCCTTTCTTGTATTCGCCGATCTGCACCAGCAGCTCCACTTCCGCATACTTGGCCAGTATCTTGCGCAGGGCCTGGGCCGCGACCTTGTGCTCCTTGTCCACCACGGCGTTCATGACGCGGCTGACGCTGGCCTGGACGTCGATGGCGGGATAATGGTTGGCAGCGGCCAGCTTGCGCGAAAGCACGATATGCCCGTCAAGGATGGACCGGGTCTCGTCGGCGATGGGTTCGGTCATGTCATCACCTTCCACCAGCACCGTATACAGGGCGGTGATGGAGCCCTTGTCCGAATTGCCCGCCCGTTCCATGAGCTTGGGCAGCTCCGAGAAGACCGACGGCGGGAAGCCCCGGCGGGTCGGCGGTTCTCCGGCCGCCAGACCGATCTCGCGCTGGGCGCGCCCAAAACGGGTCACGGAATCCATCATCAGCAGCACGCTCTTGCCCTGATCGCGAAAATATTCGGCAATGGCCGTAGCCGTATAGGCGGCCTTGAGCCGCTCCATGGAGGAACGGTCCGACGTGGAGACCACGAGCACGGCCTTTTTTCGCCCTTCCGGACCGATGTCGCGTTCGATGAATTCCCGCACTTCGCGGCCGCGTTCCCCGATGAGCGCCAGCACGCAGACATCGGCCGTGCAGCCTTTGAGGATACTGGACAACAGGGTGGACTTGCCGCCGCCGGCCGCGGCAAAGATGCCCATGCGCTGCCCTTCCCCGCAGGTCAGCACGCCGTCGATGACGCGCAGGCCCAGGGAGATGGGCTTGCTGATGACCTTGCGGGTCATGGGATTGGGCGCTTCGGCCACCAGCGGATAGTGGGTGCGCGTCCTGATGGCCGGACCGCCGTCCATGGCCTGCCCCAGACCATCCACCACGCGGCCCAGCAGCTCATAGCCCACGGGGACGGAGAGTATCTCGCCCGTGGGGATGACTTCCGTGGCCGGGGAGATGCCCTGCATATTGCCCAGGGGCGACAGCAGAGCCACGTTCCTGACGAAGCCGACCACCTCGGCCTTGAGGCTCCAGTTTTCCCAGGGATTACGCAGCAGGCAGAGTTCCCCCACCTTCACACCGGGGACCACGGCACGGATGATGGTGCCCACCACCTGCTCCACGCGTCCCCGCGTCTCCAGGGGATTGACGTCGCGGACGGCCTCTTCCAGCAGGTCGCCGATGTATTCGAAGGCCATCTACGACTCCCTGATCTTGCCCAGCAAGGCGTGCTCGATAGCCTTGAGCTGGGTCTCCAGGCTGGCGTCCACGACCCCCAGCTCGCATTCCAGGATGCAGTCCCCGGGCTTCATGCGGGGATCGGCCGTCACGTCCAGAAACGTTGCGCCGTTGGGAGCGGACGAGATCATGGCCGCCAGCGAGGTCCGCACCGCGTCCTTGTCGTCGGGAGAGACACGGATGAGCACACGCTGCTGGCTGCGCACGGCGTTCAGGGCATTGCGCACCACGCGCACCGTGCATTCCCGGTCGTCCAGCTCGCCGATGATCTTGCGCACGGCGGAGGTCACCACGCCCACGAGCTTGGCTTCCACGCCTTCGATGTATTCCACGGCCTGCATGGCCGTTTCCATCATCTTTTCGGCCTGCTCCATACGGCCTTCCATGAGGCCGTCCTCATAACCTGCCTGCCTGCGCTCCTCGTAGGCTTTTTCCGCCTCGGCAGCCATGGCGGCAGCCCGTTCCCGGGCAGCGGCCAGCACATCGTTGGCTTCCACAAGACGCGCATAATCGGCCGCGCGCAGCACCCGCACCCCAGGGGCGGGCATCACGGTATTGCCCGTCAGTCGAAACACGGCGCCCATGACGGAGCCACCTCCTTGAGCAGCAGTTTTTTCACCCCGCGCCACAGTTCGTGGCGTTCATCTTCCGTCAGGGACGGCAGCACGGCCGCCTCCGGCAGCGCGGGCAGACGATCGCAGACGCGCAGGGCCACGTCTTCCGGCCAAAGCCCGGCCACCAGACGCAGCGCCATATTGCCGTGCAGGGCACAGCGTTCCGCCAGGGGCAGATCCGTATCCCGCCACTGGAAGAAGCGCCGCACGCCCCCCAGTTGGTAGCGGCCCCGCTGCAGGGCGTACTGATACGTCTCCTCTCCCAGGGATTCCCGCAAGGGCAGGACCTCATCCCGCAGCAGCACCGTCGCGATGGCCGGAGCATGCAGGACAACGCCCGTCACCCGGCACAGTTCCAGCAGCGCCGGAGCATCCAGAAGAGCCAAGCGGCGCGACTCCTCGGCGTAATC